>CDZU01004681.1_pt1 | contig 303566 bp, 247 predicted proteins | sample 557441 | NCBI WGS metagenome assembly CDZU01 (sample SAMEA3182114, study PRJEB8094) | gut metagenome | biome: human; feature: gut; material: Stool; isolation source: human stools | place: Canada | collected 2013-06-10
GACACAAGGATTTTCAGTCCTTTGCTCTACCAACTGAGCTATGGCACCGTTGTTTTGTTTAACGAGTGCAAAGGTAAACATTATTTATTACACTCCAAATGTTTCAATGGAAAATATTCAAAGAAAATGTATTTCAAGGAAGATACAGAAAAAAGTATATTTTTTTCGAAAAAAAACAGCAAAACTATTTGCAGTTTAAAAATTAGTTGTACCTTTGCAGCCGTAATCAAAAACGGGATGTAGCACAGTTGGCTAGCGCGCCACGTTCGGGACGTGGAGGTCGGAAGTTCGAGTCTTCTCATCCCGACTACAAAAACGAGGATATATCAAATGATATATCCTCGTTTTCTATTCATACGGACAAAATATGTACTTTTATCCTCTCATTTTTATAAAAACAGACAGCATATGAGAATTACACACCCCCGTTTGGCAAACGCTCTTCATGAAAGTACAAATATACAGACAGTGTTAGAAAAGAACGATGAGGACCTAATCGAGTATTCCTTTAAAAGCTTGCGTATAGAAGGAATAAAGAAAAGTAACCTTTCAGTGCAGTCTTGTGTTTTCTCCAATTGCAGCTTCGGAACATGCTGTATACAGAAATCCCAATTTAGCGATGTCGTGTTTAAAAATTGCGATCTGTCGAATGTAAACCTAACAGGTTGTGGATTTCACCGGGTAGAATTTATCGGTTGTAAATTAATGGGAACCAATATGTCGGACGGGATATTCAATCATATCACTTTTGAAGAGTGCCGGGGAGAATACATGAATCTATCAATGAGTAAAATGCGATATATACAAATTACCCGATCCAACCTGCAGGGAGCCGGAATAGAAGACTGCCAATTGACGAATGTCTCATTCGATGCCTGTAACCTGATGGAAGCGGAGTTTTACCATACATCCTTGAAAGGAATCGACCTGTCGAACTCGGAAATATCCGGTATCCGCATCACAAATCTTGCCAACAGCGAGCTGAGAGGATCTTCCGTTTCCTCTTTACAAGCATTGGAGCTGATACGGATGCTGGGAATAGAGATCAAAGACTGAACGCCTTCATCCGGCATAGTCGGGATGGCGATGCAACCAAGTGACCGCATAGCTACAGGTTGCCGACGGCTTCATACCATTCTCGATCGCGTAATCATAAGCGTATTTTACTAAAGCGGCAGCAATTCCTCTCCCTCCGATAGCGGGCGGAACAATCGTGTGGATAATATCCAGTTTATCCCCAGATAAACGATACTGTACAAAAGCTACCACGCCATCCACCTGTGTTTCAAAACGTTTATTATCCGGATAATGAGTTATAATGTAATCCATATTCTTAATTATTTATAGGTTCAAATTCCAATAATAAAACATCCTTTCCTTCCCCTTCTGAAATGTTTTTTCCTGAAACGTTCTTTTTTCCCCGGAAGAAGTTCTTCACTTTTGCAAAAAAAGTCATAATTTCTTTGGCTGTATCCTGCTTCTTTTTGGACATACCGACCGATTCAATCAACGGTGGTCTTAATATCTGCCACAAATAATTGAAAGTGGAATGATAAGGATCCCTTATTATTGAAACACTCGAATGACGCGGTTTGTTAAAACCTTTTCCTGTTTTATCCGGATTATTCTGTTTTAATACACGGTTGACAAGACCGGTCAGAAACTTCTTATCGGTTAGTACACCATCTTTTTCTTTCAGTAAAGCAGCTTTTAAGCCATTATATAGAAAAACCATCTCCACTGTAGCTCCTTTGCTGGATGCCTCTGTACTGAAAGCCATCTCTCGAACCCATCCACTTTGTACCTCCGCCGAAGCCAGGGGAACCAGCAATTCGTTCAACGCCGTAAGGTCAAAACTGTCTAGGCGGGCATTCAGCAAGAAACGATCATTCAGTGAATCGACCGGTAACTTCCAAGTAGCCGTAAAGTTTCCTTTCCCCATCAACTTGCCATCAGCATCCAGCACGATGTATTGGTCAGGACGGGAGACGATATTTGTAAAACCGGTAAACGTTCCGTTCATATCCGTAAAAAACAGTTTTCCGGGAACCGTTCCCTTCTTTGCCAGCTCTTCGTAAACAACGGAAAAGTTCTTTATGCCCACTCTTTGGAAATCCAGCTTAACCGGAGCCTTCTGTAATCCGGTATAGATCATCGGAACAATACGCCGGGGTATCGGTATTTTCTGGTTCTTAAAATTCTGTAATACAGCATCCGATACCTGTACATCAGCTATCCGAAGCACCTTCTCCGATAAATAAGTGGACAGATCGATACCTGCCAGCGCAACCTGCCCGACACTCACATCAAACCAATCTTTATGATGCGGCTGCAAATAAGCAAACTGCATTTTAGGATAAGGAGATATAAGACGAATACGGTCAATGACTGCACTTGATCCGGTCAAATCCACAGCACCTACCTTTAACGTGTAAAAACCGTTATCCAGAGGAAGCTCCAGGTTACGGGTAGAGAAACGAATATCATCCAATTTATATGTACGGAGACGAGTATCAACAGCCAACCCCTCAATAAACAGGTTAGTCGTATCTAACTTCTGATGTTGCAAAGAATCGCTCTTCCCATAATAGGCATAACGGATGTTCGCATCCTTCAAGCAAAAGCGACCTAAAAAGATTCGTCCGGCAACTTTCTCCAAAGCTGTATATAAATCAACCGAACCTAACTTCGTTTGATTTTGTAGAGTATCGAGAAAATGACCGGAATAAATATCCGCCACAGGACTTTCCATGTGAACCGAACCCAACTTCAACAAAGTGCTATCCCAGGAAACCCCTTCCAATGCCAGGCCTTTAAGTGAAGCCGACATGCCACTTCCGTCCGGTCTGCGCACTTGGACATCAGGCGAATCTACCCGGAACGATGCTACCCGAATATTCCGGTCCAGCCTTTCAGGTATCCGTTTCAGCCCGCCTATACGAAGTCCCGGTGAAGAAAACCGGATATATGTCTTTGCCTTCTTCTCCATCGTATTTTGTGGGAGCAGTTTGATATCCTGTAATTCCAGAATTCCTTTTACGGTCGAAAATTGCCCTTTCCGCACAGACAAACGATATTCTTTTCCCGGCAAATAGTTATCGAACCGGCTAAAATTAAATCCCATATTTCCGTAATCGAAAAACAGTCCACTCCCCTTCCCCGTCTGCCGGTTCACCCAAATGCCGGTTGCAAAGAAATTAAAATCATTCAGTTTATAAGTAACCGGATCGGACATGCTTTTATCATCGATCGTCACATATGCATGATTCAGACTCAACCGTTTAACAGAGAAATAACGGAGGAAAGGATTCAAGATCGACTCCACACCGACACGGCTGTTTGCCGGCTTTACCGACTTCACATCTTTCTTATTGAAGGAAGAAAACAGCACATAACGCAGATTCGGGCGGTCTATTTTCAGCAACCGCGCACTGATCCCCTTGTCGTATAACAAACCACGGATTCCAACCGTATCAATGCTTCCTGCCATATAATCATTCTGTCCGCAAACCGACAAGGGATATAACCTGATTCGTTCCAGGTTGAAATCCCCGCTTTCCGTGTCCAACGTCATGCGCTTCACCGTAAACCGGTGGTTTCGTGCCGTCATCAGCCCCTCAATACCAGTCGCTTCAAACGAGAAACCACGCGAATACCAGAACCCGCGTTGAGTCTCCGATACGGAATCTATCCGGAAATCGTTTGCCTGGAAATCGAAGTTCGCCAGTTTATACACCTCGATCTTATCTTTAACCGCAAAAGAATATTGCAACTTTGCCTGCCCGATACCGACCGTACCAATAGAAACCGTATGTAAGACAGGCGAGATCAATTCATAAAGAGACAGGGAACGGACCAAAGAATCCGCCTCCGCCTCATTCAAGCTTTTCTTCTCCGTTTTTTTAGCAGACGGCAGGCTTTCCCCCGCCAGATTAAAGGCTTGTATATCCGAAGAAATGATATCTAACGAGCGCGCCGTGAGGTAATTCAGCGCATTTTCACGACGGAACTGTATTCCTTTCACTTCAATGGCTCTGATCAACGCATTCAGATAGCTGTCCGGCCGCTTTTTCTGTTCCCCCCACAATTCACCTTGGGGTGTAAGCGTAATATTAGAGATAGAAATAATAGAATCTTCCGTACTCAGCAGGATCCGGTCCGTTTGCAAACGAAAGTCATTATTGGCCAATAGCGTCTGCGACCGCTTAGTAATGAAATCGAAATTATCACAATAAAGCAACTTTCCACTCTCAGACGAATTCTCATCCAAACGAAAACCATACGCATGGAAACTGACATCATTCAGGGCATAGACAATCGGAGAAACAGGATTCTCCACGGAATAGGACACACTGGCGTTCTCCAGGTTCAGCATCCGGACAGTCAATACATTAATATAAGGAGAAACCACCTCATACAAGGTCTTGATCTCCGCCTCCTTCCTTTCTTTCACCTCCGCCCGCGTCGAATAGTAAGGATTAAACACCTGTATATCAGGATTCCTAATTTCAAATGAGTCAAAATGCAACTGCTTGTAACTCCGACGCCACGTAAGGTTCAATCCTTTAAAATCGACCATGCCAACCTCGGCTGTCACATAGACAGACGGCAAGCTGTCCTTTCTTTCCCAATCCCGGAAAACCACCGAGTCGGGACATAGCTTTATTCCCTCAAGCGTCAGTTCACCTTTGAAGAAACTGATAGAAAGGTTATCGAAAGAAAGCCTATAAAAGCCATCCGTAGCCTCGGCCGTCCGATGGATCAGTTCTTTCCGAAGATACCGTTCGAGGCGTTTGGTCAGATGAAGATTAAGCAAGAATATAGCGGCAATCAGCACCATTGCGATCCCCAACGTGTACCCTATGACTCTTTTTATCTTCCTCATAAGACTTAAATAAGATTATAACTTCACTCCGTCTATATAAAATCAACAATATAAACAGAGTTAAGTTGCAAAGTCGGTAATAATCCCGTCTGCGCCTACGTATTGTCCAATCTTGCCAAAATATTTGTTTATTCCAGGAATTATTGCGAAAATTGCAGAGACACCCCTGTAACCGGCGATAAAAACAGATCGCAGTTACCTGACGGCGGACGTATAAGATCATAAATCACTAAACAAAAAAATAATGGGAAAAGTAGTTATCAACTCGTACGAAGACTTTGAAAAGCTGGTAGGCCAGCAAATAGGGATTTCAGATTATGTAGAACTGACACAAGAACGCATCAACCTTTTTGCCGATGCGACACTGGATCACCAGTGGATTCACGTAGACCCAGAGCGCGCCAAAGTGGAAAGCCCGTTCCACAGCACAATTGCCCACGGCTACCTGACGCTGTCACTCCTTCCTCACCTCTGGAACCAGATCATCGAGGTGAACAACCTGAAGATGATGATTAATTACGGCATGGACAAGATGAAATTCGGACAGCCCGTATTGACCGGACAAAGTATCCGCCTGATCGCCAAACTACAGACTTTGACAAATCTGCGTGGTGTGGCCAAGGCTGAGATCAAGTTTGCCATCGAGATCAAGGACCAACCGAAGAAAGCGCTGGAAGGTGTTGCAATCTTCCTGTACTACTTCAATTAAGAACAGAAACATGAATAAATTGAATCTTGCGGCAATCGCTTTATGTACCGGCATTACTTTTGCCTGTTCACCAAAAGCTTCGATGGTAAAAGGAGTTATCTGCGATGCAACCATAAATACGCTGACAGTCGTTTCCGAGGAGGGTGACACACTTTCTTTCAGCACGTTGGATGCAGAAAGGGTCGTAACGGATGGTATCTTGCTCGATGATACGGCTATCGTATATCATAGCGGGAAATATAAGACAGGGATGGAAGCACAAAAGATTGTGGTTGTCCCCGGAAGAAGAAACATAGTTGGCGGCGACCGGGACAAACATGGCTGTATCGGTTCGGCCGGCTACCAATGGAGCGAAGTGCAGCAAGATTGCATCCGTGTGTTCGAAAAGAGTATCCGGATGAAAGCTGTCGACGGCAGCCAGTCTGCTTTCATCGTTTTCAGTCCGGATTCCACCCAAGTCGAACTGTTCTTCTCTTCGGGAGATAAAAACGAGATACTGGATAGGCGCTCACTCCCATCCGGTGGATATGCTTGGAATGTAGAGGACGACGATACAAAGAATGTACGCCGCATAAACGGAAAGTGGACTATCAGTCAACGGGGGAAGACTATCTATTCGCAGGAAGAGGTTCAAAACAAGTAAAGACATCTATAGGTGAGCTGCCGAAGTACAGAAGTACACTATTGTTTTGCCAGTCCGTACTGTGCATTTCGAACAATGTCCTAAACGCATAATCTTTTCCACCGAAAAGAAGGAGTAACGCATCCTGACTTACAACTTTTCCGGCATATACTTCCAGAACCGGGCAGGCATATGCTGGCGGTGTAACTTGGGATTGAGACGTTCCTTGATGGCAATAGACTTGAAGTAGGTTTTCCACATCTGCTGGAAAAGTTTCTCATCGGCATCCATCAGTTCCTCACCGAGCAGGCCGGAAAGAAGGTGGGCTTCTTTCTCTTCGAAACGAACTTCGGTAGCTTCTTTCAAGTCGTAATAGTAACCGTACTCACGTTTCAGGTCGTAAAGCAACCAGCACTGGTCGGCAAAACGGTCTTTCAGATGCGGAAGAGTGAGAGGGAGTACATTATATACTGGCTTGACAGCGGCAAAGAAAGTCCCGTCCGCCGTTTTTTGGAAACGAAGGAACTGGATGACACGCAGGCGCTCGTTCGTCACCTTTTTCCATACCTTGGAGACTTCGAGGACATCGGGATCGCCAAAGTTCAGTTCGATCGTACGCGGAGCGTCGATCGCCTTACGGATATAGCGAAAAAGCAGCATGTCCGTTTCTGGCAGTTCAGATAGCCAAGTAACGGTAATCACAGACAAAGCCATAGCGGAAAGCCGCTTCTGCAAACCTTTCCAAACACGATCCACCTTGGCATCGTCCGTACAGATCGTCACTGCCTCATCATAAAACAAGGGAAAAGGTTCTCCTTCTGCTAACAGCAGATCGGGAAAGCTGCGACGTGAATAAGCATCAAAAACAGCGGTCAGCAGCCCTTCAAAGGTCTTATCGTACACGAATACCGTCATGATTCTTCCTTAAATTGGAGGATAAGCTGACGGTCATCGGTACTCTTACGTCCCGCTTTCCGGATAAGGATTTGACGGACCACCTCAGGTGACACTTCGTTAATCGTACGGACTGGCAACTCGTGGCATGTAATGAAATACTGGGCTTTCTTCATCACGACACCCATCTTCTTCAATTGCCCTGTCCCCAGACGGGAATATCGGCGGGAGACGACGATCAATTTCGCCGACTTCACCCCGATACCGGGTATGCGAAGAAGCATCTCATAATCCGCCTTATTGATATCGACCGGGAACTGCTCCGGATGGCGCAACGCCCAACCGAGCTTCGGATCGACTTCCAGGTCGAGGTCAGGATAGGCATCGTTCACGATCTCATCCACTTTGAACTGATAGAAACGCAAGAGCCAGTCCGCCTGATACAGACGGTTCTCCCGAACCAACGGCGGTTGCTTCAAGGCCGGCAACCGATTATCGTATTCATTGACAGGGATAAAACCGGAATAATAGACACGCTTCATCGTCGGACGCTGATAGAGGGCGGATGAGAGACGAAGGATATCCTTATCCGAATCGGGTGTCGCCCCGACAATCATCTGCGTACTCTGTCCGGCAGGCACAAAACGCGGGGCATGGCGAAAACGTTTCCGCTCTTCAGCACTCTGCAAAACACCTTGCTGAATATAACGCATCGGCTGAAAGACGCTCTGGAAATCCTTTTCAGGAGCCAATAGCTGAAGACTCTTCTCGTTCGGGATCTCGATATTCACACTCATACGGTCGGCATAGAGTCCAGCTTCATTCACTAGTTCCTGGCTGGCGCCGGGAATACTTTTCAAGTGGATATAGCCATTAAACCGATGCACCGTCCGGAGATCTTTTACCACCCTGACGAGACGCTCCATCGTGTAATCAGCATTGCGCACAACACCGGAACTCAAGAAAAGCCCTTCGATATAGTTACGGCGGTAAAACTCGATCGTGAGGTTCACCAGTTCCGTCACCGTCAATGTGGCACGGGGAATATCGTTACTGCGGCGATTGATACAGTAGGCGCAATCGAACATACAGTAATTTGTCAGCATAATCTTCAGTAAAGAAATGCAACGACCATCCTCAGCAAAGCTATGACAAATGCCCCACCCTGCTGCACTTCCGATCCCACCGCTCTTGTTCTTTCGCGACGTTCCGCTGGAAGCGCAAGATACATCGTACTTGGCCGATTCAGCCAGTACTTTCAGTTTTTCGAGCACTTTTTCGTCCATAATTGTTACCGGGATTATCGGACAAAAGTAAGAATAATCTTTTACTATTACTCCGCTCTCAAAAGAAAAACAGAGCAACCGTATCAAAATTTTCCAAGGTCGTGATCTGCATACGAAGTTTTCTGCAAATCCTCTATCACTCTATCACTACGAAGGTTGTAGCTATTCATATTCAAGCGTCAGAGGCAGTGATACAGGACGTTTTCCTCTATCACTTCTCTATCACTTCTGAAACAGGACGTTTTTGTCATACAATTGAAAACCAACACATTGCCTTCTATCACTTTTGAAAAAGCATATAAAATAATCGAATAAACAAATGTAAAAACGAATATAACAGGTATTAAATTGGCGGAATACGGTTCTTCATTCCACAAAAGCTATCTCTTTTTTTAGCAAAGACAAGTACATAAATCCGTAAACACCCCCATGTTGCCATCCTTTACATCCGGGTGTAGAGAGCCGGTACATCCGGGTGTTAAGGATGGCAACATGGGGGTGTCCGGCAACTAAAGTACCGTGCCGGACAATAAAAACCGCCCGGTTTCACCTATTTTACTGCCGTTTTTGCATGTTATTTTTCTGTTTTTACTTCGCAAAGGTAATGTTCCTCCTACCTGCTAACTTTTCCAATCTTGTCAGCTTACAAATATTTCAGGCATCTTCATGAACGAGAAACAATCCCTCGAAATAACATCAAGGTGAAAGGCAAGCCGATATCAAGGCAAGATGGAAAGCCATTCCCGTATCGCATCAACGAGTACTTGGTTCTCGGCTGCTGTCTGTGCCGATATACGGATATAGGTTTCATCCAGGCTGCGGAAATTAGAGGCGTCGCGGATCAGCAGACCATGACGATCCCACAGATACTGTTTCAACCCAGCAGCCGTCCCTTTTTTCAGGCGGACCAAGAAGAAAGTTACGGATGTCGGTAATGCTTCCAAGTCGCCCAGTTCATTCAGCCGGTCGATCAGGCTGGCTGTCTCGCGTTGCCATTCACAGATGGGCAGGATATATTGCTCTGGATGCGTCAAGATGTATTTACCGGCTTCCACAGCAATTGCATTGACAGACCAGGGAATGATGTACCGGTTTATCTGCTCGACCTTATCCGGAGAAGCAATCAGGTAGCCGATACGGAGTCCCGGTATATTATGCGCTTTCGAAATAGATTGTATCAGGATCAGGTTCGGATGGTTGCAGACATCCGAAGGTTCCAGCAACCTTTCCGTCGTGAAAGCGACGTATGCCTGGTCGATGATAAAGACGGTCTGCCGGTTCGCCTCGATCAATGCCAGCAGTTCGGCCCGGCGGATCAGTCTGCCGTCCGGATTATTCGGGTTACAGATCCAGCAGAAATCCTGTCCTTCCAGCGAGAGGCCGGACAGGTCGCACGAGGTCGGAAAGAAACTGACTTCATGCCCGTGCAGGCGGCAAGCGTCTTCATACTCCGCAAAAGAGGGAACGGCAATAGCGGATTTCGCCCCTTTCCAGGTTTGCGCCAGCAGATAGAATGCCGTGATGGAACCGTTCGTAACCACTATATTCTCCTCTTCCACCTCATAGCAGCGGGCAAGCAATCTTTTCAGGGAAGAAGCATCCGGTTCCGGATAACGCGTGAGTTCATAAAACTGCTCGTTCAGGTGTTCCCTGAGTGTGCGGAGATCGGCTCCATGCCATACATTTGAACTGAAATTTATCTTTACCTCTTTCTGTGAATTATAGTGGTCGTCACCGTGTCCGAATAACATCTTTGGGGGAATTATGATTTATGAATTATTTGATTGCTTTATAGATTGCGTCTTGGATACGTGTGCGGATATCCAGCGAACCTAGCTTGTTGTTAGCCCGTGTCGGGTTCACACGGTTGGACAGGAAGATATACAGCAGGTTGTTATCCGGGTCCACCCAAAAGCAAGTGCCGGTAAAACCGGTATGCCCATAAACGGAGGCGGGAGCCAGGCTGCCGCAAGGAGATGCTTTACCCCCACCGGCTACCGGCTTGTCGAACCCTAAGCCGCGGCGACAGGTCGGACTTTTACTTTGGGTGAAAAGACGGCAGGTTTCTTTGGATAGGTATTGTTCACCTCCGTAACTTCCCTGGTTCAGATAGAGTTGCAGCACTTTCGCCAAGTCGTTGGCGTTGGAGAAAAGCCCGGCATTGCCCGAAACGCCCCCCTGGAAAGCGGCCGCCTCATCATGCACATAGCCACGAAGCAGTTGCCGACGGATAAAATGGTCGTTTTCGGTCGGGACGATCTGCATCGTGTCGAGGATATGCAACGGATTGTAGGCCGTATGCCAAGCTCCGAGCTTGCTGAAGAACATGCCATGCAGCAGGCGGTCCATCGGCTGCCGCATCTGCTTTTCCACCATCATCTTCAACAGGATGAAATTGATGCAACTGTATTTGTACTTGCCCCGCACGCCGAGGCGCGAGTCCTTGATCTCCTGGATAATGGTGTCTTTAAAAGAGTCGTGCAGATACATGTTGCGGGCGATCTCTGTCGTAAAGCCCGGCTTTTTCCGGGCAGATACCAGATTGGGAAGAAAAGAGAAGTCGTTGCGCACATAGGTCCGGGCGTCGAAACGGACCGGATGCGTCTGGTTCTTCGCATTGCTGTACAGGCTGCCTTTATAACTATCCTTGTCGATCGCGTTCAGGTAGAAATTGATCGTCGGCGTCAGCCCGGACTGGTGGTAGAGGAGGTCTTTGACAGCTAAATTCTTTTTATCCGAATCCTTTAGTTCGGGTATAAAATCGGATATCTTATTGTTCAGCGTGAACTTCTTGTCATCGTATGCTTTCATTACAGCCAGCAAGGTCCCCGCCGCTTTGGAGGAAGAAGCCAGGTCGTAGACGGAGTTTTCATCAACAGCTTGTTTCTTATCGTAGTCGAAATAGCCGAACGATTTGTCATAGATAATCATGCCATCTTTGGCGACGAGCACCTGGCAACCGGGAAACGCCTTCTGTTCCAGACCGTCTTCCACGATAGAGGCGATCACGTCCAAACGTTCGGGACTTGCCTCCACTTCTTCCGGCTCGTGATAACCGAGACGTGTCTTTTCGGTAAACACACCCGTCCCAGCCGTGTAGAGGGTAGGGATGGAAACCGGCAGCTTTCCTTTAACCGCAATACCGCCGAAGATGGCTTGCGCCGCATATTTCTGAGCAAGCGGTGTGCCCTCGTAGGCCATTACGACCGCTTTGGCTTTCAGGATGGAAGGTTTATATGCTTTACAAAAATAGGGCAAGGTGAAAAAGGCATAGACCAGTTCCTTCTTTGCCGCCAGCTCGCACAGAGCCGAGCTTTCCGGAATGCGGACCGTATGCACGCCGCAAATGACCACATCGTATTTCTCCAATTTCTTATATACACTCTGCACTTGGGCTGCCGTCGCATTCCGACTGATACTGAAACAGGCGACCGAGTCGTAGCGCCCCAGCATCTTTTGGAACTCGTTCCCTACCCCGTCACCGATAGACAGGGCGGCGATCTTTTTCTTATCGAGCTGCTTCAACGGGATGATATCGCCCTCGTTCTTCAGCAGGGTGATCGCTTCTTCATTCAACTTGGCGGCCAACCATGCGGCATGGGGAGAGTTCAGGCGTTCGGACAATCCCTTCGTCTCGACCGGGCGATAGTCGTTCAGCCCTGCGATGTATTTATATTGCAGGATCTTGATGATCTTCGCTTCTATCTCTTCCCTGTCCAAAATACCCTCTTCTAAGGCCTCCTTCACGGCTGCAAAGTCGTTAATCGGCGCAGTCGGAGCCAAAAGGATGTCATTGCCCGCCAATAGCGCCATTACGGAAGGGTTATCGGATTTACGGGTAGTAGCGCCTTTCATCGCCAAAGCGTCGGTAAAGCACAGCCCTCGGAATCCGAGCTCTTTTTGCAGCAGGTCGGTGACGACGGCACGGGACATGGAGACCGGCTTATTGCGTGCCTTGTCCAACGCCGGGACATACAGGTGTCCGGTCATCACGCCGGCATAGCCGTCATAAATGTAACGTTTGAAAGGCAGCAACTCCACACTGTCCAGGCGTGCCCGGTCATGATGAACAGCAGGCAGCGTATAATGGGAATCTTCGGCGGTATCGCCATGTCCGGGGAAATGCTTGGCGACAGACAGGATGCCCTGCCCTTCCAGCCCACGGGCATACGCAAGCCCTTTGTCGGCCACCGCCTCAGGATTCTCGCCGAAGGAGCGGAGGCCGATCACCGGGTTGTCGGTATTGCTGTTGACATCCATATCGGGTGCGAAATTGATATGGATTCCCATCTCCTTGCACTGCCGGGCAACTTCCTTGCCGTATTCGGTTATCAGGCTGTTATCCTCAATCGCCCCCAACATCATGTTCTTCGGGAAACGGGTCGTACCGGAGAGGCGCATGGAAAGTCCCCATTCGCCGTCCAGCGACACGAGCATCGGGACACGGGAGGCTTTTTGCAGGCGGTTCGTCACCTCGGCCTGCGTGACCGGATCACCTTTATGGAAAAGGATGCCGCCGATCTTTATTTCGTTGACATAACGCATCAGGCGTTGCATATTGCGGGTGTCGGATTTCGGATTGGCGATGACCATAAAGAGTTGCCCGATACGTTCGTCATAACTCATCGCATCGAAGACGGAGTCCACCCAGTGATTCATTTTCTCCTTGTCCACTGCCCGGTAAAGGTTCGGCGTCGTCTGTGCGACAGCGGAAAGAACGGTAACACAACTAAATAAAAAGATATATATTTTCTTCATCGAAAGAGTTGAAATTTATGATTTATAATTTATGATTTATAAATAATGATCACAATGTCTTTCTAATAAATCATAATTCATAAATCATAAATCAAAACAAATGTACGGAAATTACCCTGATATTTCCTACCTTTGAAGTGTTTACTAACTATTTTTTAATCTAAATTCTATAGAACCATGCAAAGAAGGCACTTTATGAAGCTGACAGGTATGTTGGCTACGCTTCCGGCCATCAAGGGGATAGCCGCAACCTCCGAAAAACCCGCTCCATCCGGAAAGCAGCTATACGAATGGCGAATCTACACGCTGGAAGGAGATGCGGACGGCCTGGACGGCTTTTTCCGCGACACACTGATCCCTGCCTATAACCGGAAGAAGATCAAAGCCGGCGCTTTCGTCCCTTATAAAAAAGAGGAAAAAGAACGGCGTCTACTGCTGTTCATTTATCCCGACATCACGACTTATCATCAGGTGAAACGGACCATCTGGGACGACACGGTATTCAGGAAAGCGGCACAGCCTTATTTCGACAAGACGGCTCCCAACCCGGCTTACTTCAATTTCGAAAGTTTCCTGTGCGAAGCTTTCGACAAAGTACCTTCCCTTCTGATGCCGGACAAGAACCGGACGCTGTTCGAACTCAGGACGTATCACAGTCCCAACGAAGAAGCCAACCAGCGGAAAGTCGCGATGTTCAATAAAGATGAAATAGATGTCTTCGACAAGGTCGGCATCAACTCCGTTTGCTACGGAGAGGTACTGGCCGGTCCGATCATGCCGGCGGTGATGTACCTCACCTGGTACAAGGACGAACCGACACGCAATGCCGCCTGGGACAAATTCCGGGCACATCCGGACTGGCAACGGATCAAGAACCTGCCGGAATATGCCTATACAGCCACCCGAAACACCAGTCTGCTCCTCTCACCATTGCCTTACTCGCAGATATAAGGAAATTAAAAATAAAAAAAACGACAGTTATGAGACAAGCCATATTCTTCCTGTGTCTTTGGAGTTGCAGCCTATTAGCGGGACATGCCCAGGAAGCCGATGAAGCGAATTACGACGAAAGCAAAATTCCCCCTTATACCCTGCCCGCTCTGTTAAAGACTAGCGACGGCCGGGAAATAACAACCGTGCAACAATGGGAACAGATCAGACGCCCGGAATTGCTGTCCGTCTTTACCGAACAGGTATACGGAAAGATGCCGGCGGACAAGGTGGATGTGTCCTACAAGAAGCTGGACGACAACCACAGTGCGGTCAACGGCAGCGCCACCCGCAAACAGATCGAAATAACATTCAGCCATAACGGTATAGAACGGAAAGCCCTGCTGCTGATGTATCTGCCGAACCATGTCAAAACAAAAGTGCCGGTATTCCTGCATTTCAACTTCCAGGGGAATCAGACAGTTTCTTCGGACCCGGACATCATCCCGTCGCAATATTCCGACCGCCCACGCGGCAACCAAGCATCGCGCTGGCCGGTGGAAAAGATCATCGACGCCGGTTACGGGTTGGCCACCGTCCATTACTTCGACTTCTTCCCCGACAGCAAGGACAGATATGCGGAAAGTATTCTCGCCCTCTTCGGTCATCCATCTGAAGGAGACATTCCGGCAGACGGCGGACAAGCAATCGCCGCCTGGGCATGGGGTTACAGTCGGGTGATGGATTACCTCGAAACAGACTGGCAGGTCGATGCCTCCAAAATCATCCTGATGGGACATTCCCGCTTGGGCAAAACCTCCCTTTGGGCTGGCGCTACCGATCCGCGTTTTGCAATCGTCATCTCCAACGAATCCGGATGTGGCGGAGCAGCCCTATCCAGACGGCAGGTGGGTGAAACTGTCAACCGGATCAACCACGCTTTCCCTCACTGGTTCTGCAAGAACTTCCGCCGGTATAACAAGAAAGAAGGTGAACTGCCGATCGACCAGCACGAGCTATTGGCCCTCATCGCTCCCCGCCCCCTTTATGTGGCAAGCGCCGAAGAAGACCGCTGGTCCGATCCGAAAGGTGAATTTCTTTCAACCGCATACGCCGGAGAAGTCTATAAGCTCTACGGAATGAAAGGACTGGAAACGACCACGATGCCGACGGTCAACATGCCGATCATGAATCGTATCGCCTACCACAATCGTACCGGTGTGCATGATGTGACGGATTTCGACTGGGAGAACTACATTAAGTTTGCCGATAAGTGGCTGAAGTAAAATTTATTTCAGACTGCTACTTGCGTATCAAATAATTATTTCGTTACTTTGCATCCGCTTTGCGTAATCTCTGTCGGGACAAGTAGCCCGTTATATTGCGTTTCATTAAAAATTACAATTAAAAAGCTATAAAACAATGGATTTAATTAAAGTTGTAAACGAAGCGTTTGCTACGAAAAAGGAATTTCCTGCATTCAAGAGTGGTGACACTATTACAGTAGCTTACCGTATCAAAGAAGGTAACAAAGAACGTATCCAGCAGTACAGAGGTGTCGTAATCCGCATCTCAGGTCATGGTGACAAAAAACGCTTCACAGTGCGTAAGATGTCTGAAAACGTAGGTGTAGAACGTATTTTCCCGATCGAATCTCCGTTTATCGAAAGCATCACGGTTAACAAGTATGGTAAAGTACGTCGCGCTAAATTGTATTACCTGCGTGCTCTTACCGGTAAGAAAGCAAGAATCAAAGAAAGAAGAGTGTAATCTCTGTGGTTCTATTGCCATACAAAAAAGCCGTCCGATTCATTTCGGACGGCTTTTTTGTTTATTGATGTTCCTGCCGCAGCAGATCATTTACCGTCTTGACCGGATTGAAGGTCTCGATAGGAACTTCGACGAAGATTGTATTCCAGTCGCTCATCGCACCATTCCACAAACCTGGCAATTCCAATGCTTTCAATTCGCGGCCGTCCTTGCTCTTATAAGAGATAAAGCCGGTATTCTTGTCTACATAATCCGGCAAGTTGAACTTCTCGCCCTTATAGTTCTTCAACGCGCATACCAGATCCACCGGATTGAAGTGCGTGCCCTTTTCGAACATCGCTTTCTTTTCGGGATCCTTCAAATCGATCTGCGAGCTTTCGAGAATTTGCAGAGAGACAGTTCCATCCGGGTTGACAGCAAGGAACGGGCCACCACCCGGCTCACCGACATTCTTCACCATACCGCAGACACGCAACGGGCGGTTCAGCTTACTCTTAATATAAAGGATCAACTCGGCATCTTCCAACAACTTCGTTTCCGGATTCTTCACGCACAACTCCTCCTGCAGGAAATGAATCATCTCTTCCACCTGGTCGTGCGAATACTTGCCGCTGTCGATCAGCTCCAAATACTTGAAGATGCGTTCTTGCAAAGAGACCAGCACACCGGCGATCACCTTCTTGAAGATAACGGTCGAGCATTTGAAACTGTCCGGAACCACATTGTCGATATTCTTGACAAACACCACATCGGCATCTACATCGTTCAGGTTTTCGATCAAAGCACCGTGGCCGCCCGGACGGAACAACAGATTACCGTTCTTGTCGCGGAACGGATTGTTTTCCATATCGGCGGCAATCGTATCGGTACTCGGTTTCTGCACGCTGAAAGAAATATCGTATTTGACAGAGAATTTCTCTTCATAATCTCCCGTCTTTGCAGCAACCAACTGTTCGAACAGCGCCTTATGTTCGGGCGACACAGTGAAATGTATATTCACTTCGCCGGCATTGTTCTTCGCATACATCGCACCTTCGGCCAGATGTTCTTCCATCGCCGTACGGGCTGTCTGCGGATAAGAATGAAAAAGCAACAGACCTTTCGGAAGCTGTCCGTAGTTCAGTCCTTTCGACTCCAACAGGTTGGAGACAACAGCCTTATACTGTCCGAGAGCGATTAGTGCAGGAATATCTTTTGCTTCATTCTCGATGCAAGCCCGGTTCAAGGCATCATAGAAGGCAAACTTCCTGATGTCATCAAAAAACTTCTTCTCAAACGCATTCTGAGGCTCGTTATAGTCGGCAGACAGGAATTCATACAGATTCTTGAACATACGGCTTGCCGCACCCGAAGCCGGCACGAACTTCACGATCTTCTTATTCTTTGCCAGGTAAGCATCCCAGGCATCCATATAAGGAGCCTGCTTCTCCTGCGGGATTACCATAATCCCTCTCTCGACCGACGCCGAAGCTGTAATTTCCAGAAAAGGAAACCCTTTCACGAAACAAGCCAACTGCTCTTCAATCTGCTTTTCGCTGATTCCTTTAGCCGCCAGTAACTCTAAGTCTTTTGCGTTTAACATAGTATATCTTTTTAATTAGTTAATAATCAGACACGCTACAAGGCCCTTCCGGCCTATGTATATCGCAAATGTATAAAAATACCATTAGAATTGCACTGATATTCGGAGAAAAACTTATTTTTACGGTATGTTTTACGGACAGCCCACAAACAAGCTGTAAAAAGACAGACGACTATGGATATACAACCGTTCTTTACCGAAGAGGAGAAAAAACAGTTTTTCTCCAAGTACAAGCAATTATTACGCCATCTGTACTCTTTCCTGAAAAAAGAAGATCTGAGTAAAATGAAAGAGTTGATGAAGCGGGTTGTGGCTTTGGATTGTTACGGACGAGACAAAAACGGCATTAACGGCCTGCTCCGCAATATCGACACGGCATTGATCGCCACCACAGAGATCGGATTGAAGCGCACGTCGGTCATCGCACTCCTGCTTTACCGTCCGGTCATGAAAAAGATCATTACTTTAGATGAAGTGAAGACTACATTCGATGCGGATGTCACCCTGATCATCAGCCGTCTGCTGAAGACTTCGGATCTTTACGCCCGCAATACGGCTGTCGACTCCGAGAACTTCCATAAACTGCTGTTCTCGTTTGCCGAAGACGTACGCGTGATCCTGATCATGATCGCCGACCGCCTTTGCCTGATGCGCCTCGGCAAACAATTGAAGAATGACGAGGACCGGAAACGGCTGGCGACGGAAGTTTCCTATCTATACGCCCCGCTCGCCCACCGCCTCGGCTTGTACACGATCAAAAGCGAACTGGAAGACTTGTCGCTGAAATATACCGACCGCAAGCAATACGATTTTATCAAGCAGAAGCTAAACGAGACGAAACGTTCGCGCGACGCCTACATCGCCGAGTTCATCACCCCTATCAAAAGCAAGCTGGAGGAGGCTGGGCTGCAGTTCGACATCAAGGGACGCACGAAGTCCATCCACTCCATCAACAACAAGCTGAAGAAACAGAACATCCCGTTCGAAGACATATACGACTTGTTTGCCATCCGCATCATCCTCGACACGCCGTATGAGAAGGAGCGTTCGGACTGCTGGCAAGTCTACTCGATCATCACCGATATGTACCAGCCGAACCCGAAACGCATGAAGGACTGGATATCTATCCCGAAAACGAACGGTTACGAAAGTCTGCATATCACCGTGATGGGACCACAGAACAAATGGGTGGAAGTGCAGATCCGTACCCGCCGCATGGACGAAATTGCCGAACGGGGACTGGCCGCTCACTGGAAATATAAAGGAGGAAAGGCGGAAAGCGGGCTGGACGAATTCCTGAACACTGTCCGTGCCGCCCTGGAAACGAAAGAGAACAACCCGCTCGACCTGATGCAGGATTTCAAGATGGACTTGTACAAAGACGAGATCTATGTCTTCACCCCGACAGGCGAACTGATCAAGCTGGCCAAAGGGGCGACCGTGCTCGACTTTGCTTTCGCGATCCATACCAAGTTAGGATGCAAATGTGTCTCGGCAAAGGTGAACGAGAAGAATGTACCTATTAAATATACCTTGAACAACGGCGACACGGTCTCCATCGTCACCGCTCCCACCCAGACACCCAAACGTGACTGGCTGAACATCGTCGTCACCTCGAAAGCGCGGGTCAAGATCAAACAGGCACTCCGCGAAGAGACTGCCAAGGCGGTGGACTTTGCCAAAGAGATGCTGCAACGCCGCTTCAAGAACCGGAAGATCGAGATGGAGGAACCGATCCTGATGCGTTACATCAAGAAGAAAGGTTTCAAGACTGTCACCGACTTTTACGTCGAGATTGCCGAAGAACGCCTCGACCCGAACCAAGTGATCGACGAATACCTGGAACAGCTCCGCCGGGAAACGGAAACGAACGACCACACCGAAGTCCGCAGCGCCGAAGAATACATCACGACAACCGAAGTAGAAGAAATCTCGACCAACAAGGATGTCCTGGTGATTGACAAGAACCTGACGGGCATCGAGTATAAGTTGGCGAAGTGCTGCAACCCGATCTATGGCGACGAGGTGTTCGGTTTCGTCTCCACGCAAGGCATCAAGATCCACCGGATGGACTGCCCGAACGCACAGGAAATGTTCAGCCGTTTCGGTTACCGCATCATCCAGGCCAAATGGAGCGGTAAGGGGGACAACGGATATATCGTCACGCTCCGGGTCATCGGCCGTGACGACATCGCGATTGTCACCAACATCACTTCCGTCATCAGCAAGGAAACGGGCGTCACGCTCCGCTCCCTGAACATCGACTCGGTGGACGGGATCTTCCAGGGGAACTTCACGGTTATGGTGCGCGACACGACGGCGTTAAACATGCTGACCAAGAAGATCAATGCTGTGAAGGGGGTAAAGACGGTCGAAAGGTTAAACTCCTGAAACGAGTTATCCGTTGCAAACGAAATTGCATTCATAGCCCAATAGAAAATATGACGGACGGAATCAACACACTGCGCTATTCGGATTTTTTCCTGGCCATGTACTTCGACGGAGGAAAAAGTTGCTTACATCGGAACCATTCCCATGTGTTAGTTTACATGTACTCCGGTGAAATGGTCATTGATGAAAGAGAAAAAACCACCCGGCTGCATAAAGGTGATTGCGCCTTTATCCGCAAGGACTTCAGTGTACAAATGACCAAGCAGGCATGGAACGGGGAACAGTTCAAAGCCATATTCCTGATGTTTACCTCCAAATTCTTGCGTGGTTTTTACAATCGTCTGGACCGGGATGCAATACCCAAAGATGCCAAGCGAGATGAAATAAGCTTGTACAAGCTGCCGTCCAACCGCCCCGATATCGTAAGTCTGTTCGAATCCATGACACCTTACTTCGATTCGAACATCCAGCCGACAGAGGAGTTATTGCAACTGAAAATGATCGAAGGTATATATGTGTTGCTTAATACGAGCAAGAACCTGTATGCTTCTATCTTCGACTTTACGGACCCGTGGAAAATCGACATACTGGAATTCCTCGAAAGTAATTACATGAACGATATATCGATGGAAGAGATCGCCAATTATACCGGCCACAGCCTATCCACGTTCAAGCGGGACTTTAAAAAGTGCAGTACGCTTTCCCCGCGGGAATGGTTGATACGCCGTCGTCTCGAAGCCGCCCGCGAGTTGATACGGAAAGGGGGACGCAAGGTATCGGATATCTGCTTTGAAGTAGGATTCAAGAACCTTTCCCACTTCTCGAAGATTTATAAAGAAACGTACGGCATTCCTCCGACAGAGGATACACAACCGGGAATCAGTCTCGCATAGGTTGCGGGACTTTTTTATTTGTGGACTTTCCAACAAAGCATTTTGAACCACACAACAAAACCATTGCGCCACTCCCCGCCTACCTTTGCATCAGAAAACGAAATAAAGAAAGAATAACATGAAGACTATCTTTGAAAAAGATTTATCGGGCGAAATGGTTTCGCCCAATGAGCCGGGTTACGAAGCGTTGATCACCGACATTTTCGCCACCATCCGAACCGCTACGGAAATGAATACAGGTTACCACACACCTGAAGAAGTACACGAATATATGGGCCGGATTCTCGGCAAACCCCTCGAAGAGAGCACGACGGTACTGCCGCCGCTCTACATCGACTACGGTAAGCCTGTCACGATCGGGAAGGGATGTTTCATCCAGCAGTGTTGTACCTTCTTCGGACGCGGCGGCATCACGATTGGCGATGATGTATTCATTGGTCCGAAGGTCAACCTGATCACCATCAACCACGACCCGGATCCGGAAAACCGCAGCACGACCTACGGCCGTCCGATCGTAATCGAAGACAAGGCATGGATCGGCATCAATTCAACCATCCTTCCGGGAGTACGCATCGGCTACGGAGCTATCGTCGGAGCCGGTAGCGTAGTGACTAAAGACGTGCCTCCCATGACAGTGGTAGCCGGCAATCCGGCAAAATTCATCAAGAAGATAGAAACGGGGAAAGGTATAAACGATAAATTAGATTAAGTTACTGATTGACAACACTCCCAATTCTCACAGTTCTCATAGGCTTGAGAACTTTTTCTCATCATCATGAGAATTTATTCTCATAGGCATGGGAAAAAATGCTCATCGGCATGAGAAAACTTTCCCCTGCACACAAGAAAGTTTTCTCATGCCTATATGACAATTTTCCCGTGCCTACGCCCAAACGCTCTCCTTGGCATAAGAAAAATATAAACTCAGGATTTACCAACTATACTCTTCCTGATATTCATCATAAACCGGTTCGGTATCGATTCCGTTATTGACGAATATCTGCCGGATATGCTCCTGTTCGGAGGGCGTGACATGGCGTTCTTTATGAAGAATCCGGTAAAACATGCTTCGCCCGAAATAATAATATACCTGTCTTCTGACCGCAATCGCCTTTCGATAATTCAAGTCGTCAAACATACGGCTGATCCCCAATCCGTACACAGCCATCCGGTCAGCTTTGAAATACCGACAATTTTCACCATCCGGCGAAACATTATTCGGGTTTATGACAGGCACGGAATACCTGCTCTCCGGAATCCGAAGGGCAACTTGATAACGGAGGCATTTATCAGCCACTTTACACTGCCCGCAAAAGCAATGAGAAAAATCGAAAGGGACGGATTCGTAATTAAATTCAGGCTTCATCTGTTCTTCTATTTATAATTATTCTCAATCATTCCTTTACCGGTTTCAACCCCATCTTCTTCGCCCGTTGAAGCATAAAAGCATGGGCCGCCTCGTATTCGTTCGGGATCACGCCGTCGAGGATCGCGTTCTTGATGGCTTCTTTCAGGACACCGACCGGCTGGGAAGGGGGAAGTCCGAATGTTTCCATAATTTCCTCGCCTGTCACAGGGGGCTGGAAGTTGCGGACACGGTCTTTCTCTTCTATATCGGCGAGCTTGCTGCGTACCTTCTGGAAATTGGCCAGGAAACGACGTACCTTTTCGGGATTCTTGCTCGTGATATCAGCTTCGCAAAGTTTCATCAAGTCGTCTATATCGTCGCCCGCATCAAACAGCAAGCGGCGGATAGCGGAATCCGTCACCTCATCGTCGGACAAGGCGATCGGGCGCATGTGCAGGCTGACCATCTTCTGGACATATTTCATCTTCTCGTTCATCGGCAGCTTCATCTTGCGGAAGATGCCGGGAATCATCTTCTCACCAATGAAATTATGATTGTGGAACGTCCAGCCCAGGCGCGGGTCGAAACGCTTCGTCGCCGGCTTGGCTATATCATGAAAAAGGGCACTCCAGCGCAACCACAGGTTATCAGAGGTCTTGCTCAGGCGGTCGAGCACCATCAAGGTATGGGCGAAGTTATCCTTATGCCCGATCCCTTCCTTCGTCTCCACTCCTTTCAGGGCACAGAGTTCGGGGAAAATCAGCGGCAGCAATCCGCAACGTTCCAGCAGGTCGAAGCCGACAGAAGGTTTCGGCGAAAGGACGATCTTATTCAACTCATCCACAATACGCTCTTTCGAGATGATCGAGATGCGCTCCTTGTTCCGTTCGATCGCATCGAAAGTGTCGGGATCGATAAAGAATCCCAACTGGCTGGCAAAGCGGACGGCACGCATCATGCGCAACGGATCGTCGCTAAACGTAATATCCGGATCGAGAGGCGTACGGATCAGCAAATTATCCATATCGGTCAAGCCATCGAAAGGATCGACCAGTTCACCATACCGGTTCTTATTCAGGCAAAGCGCCAGAGCGTTGATCGTAAAGTCACGGCGGTTCTGGTCGTCTTCGAGCGTCCCGTCTTCGACAATCGGCTTGCGGCTGTCATGCGTGTAGGATTCCTTGCGGGCGCCGACAAACTCCAGTTCCAGATCGCCGGCTTTCACCTGTGCCGTACCGAAGTTCTTGAAGACGGACAGATAAGCTCCCCGTCCCAATTTCCGGGCAACAGCTTTCGCCAGCTCGATTCCGCTCCCGACGGCAACGACATCGATATCTTTGGAAGGACGATGCAGAAAGATATCCCGCACATAACCGCCTATCACATATGCTTCAACTCCCAATTCATCCGCCGCCTCCGAAATCAAATGAAACGGTTTCGCCGAAATATGTTTTAATATGTCTTCTTGTTCTATATACATATATATATTGTTTATCAACAAATTTATCTGTTACTTTTGGCTTGATCCAAAAGTAACAGACACGCAAAGATAATTAAATTCTTGCGGGGATGCTAATTCTCTCTTTTTCCAATATCTTTGCAGGGAATAAAAGTAGTAGACAATTAAAGAAGTATCATAATGAAAAAGTCAGCAATCTGTATAACACTTGCAACCCTGGCACTGGCCGGTTGTAACAATGACGAGAAGAATGCACAGGCAAGGCTGGACAATGCCAGAAGCATGTATGAACAGAATGAGTTCTTTGCTGCCAAAAATGAAATCGACAGCATCCGCATCCTATACCCGAAAGAGTTCAAGGTGATCCGGGAAGGTCTGACACTAATGCGCCAAGTGGAGCAAAAGGAGGCGGAACGCAACTTGGCCTTTTGCGACAGCCTGATCCCTGTCAAGCAACAGGAATTGGAAGGATTGAAGAAAGGTTTTAACTTCGAAAAGGATTCCGCCTATAACGAAATCGGCAATTATGTCTCCAAGCAACAGACTATCGAACGCAACATCCAGCGTTGTTACATCCGTTCTGGCGTAAACGAGAAAGGAGAGATGTACCTGGCAAGTGTTTATTTCGGAGGCAAGCCAATCAATCATACCGGCATCAAGTTGAGTATCCAGGACGGCCTTTTCGCCGAAACGCCTGCCATTCCTTACGACGGCGGCCTGAACTACCATTTCAAGGACTTAGGGAATACGACCGAAGTCGTGACCTATCAAGGAGAAAAATGCGAAGATGCCGTCAAGTTCATTTTTGCCAATAAAGAGAAGCGCATCAAGGTTGAATATACGGGAGGCAAGCCTTATATCCTCTACATTGCCGATGCGGATAAGAAAGCAATCGCCTCGACCTATGAACTGGCTGTCGTATTAAGCGACATCGAAAAGCTGACGAAAGAGAAGGAAAAGGCCACTAAGAAGTTGGCTTATCTGGAAAAGAAGCTTTCAGGTAAGAAATAAAAACATCTCCAAAAATTACTAAAAAGAAAGGCGGCTCCCTTTGCAGGAGGCCGCCTTTCTTTTTTTATAAGATCATCGTCCTTATTTTACAATCACTTTGTAAGTGGCGTCACCTTCGACTGTTACCAATACAATGCCGGATGTTGCTGGCATTGAGAAGTATTCAGAATTTGCTCTGCGAACACCGATTATCTGTCCTAAGATATTAGATAAAGTAATCATCTTACCGGAAGCATTCGTCACGATAACCTGACCGTCATTGCTGATCACCTTGATCTCGGAGACGTTCATCTCTTCGTTGGCTGTCGGAGCGGAAGCAGTTTGTACTTCGAATGCTGCACTCGGAGTGGTCTGCATAACGGCAAAACCGTTCACAACACCTACATAAGGCTTACCATTCTCATTCAACTCTTTCTGATTTTCCAGATAATAACCGCCTTCTTCTGCAGTCTTGAATGCGAAGAGAGCAGGGTTGTTCTTCATTGTCTTAATCGAGTCGTGAGAGATGAACATTGCATAAGTATCGGCATCGATACCTGCTCTTGTTGTATCTTTGGCAGCTAAGTAATAGCGAATATTGGCTTCGGCTTTGCCACCATTAGCGACACCGGAAGAAATAAAATACAATTGTTTTCCAGCAATGACTGTATCTTGTTCAACCCACAAACTAAAATAATCTGCTTCATAATTTGCTTTTGTAATCGGATTACCTTCATCTTTCATTTCAGCAAAGAAGTTCAGCGGATTCATCGCCAAAGCATTGTTGTTATAAGCCAAACGCTTGTGAGCACTTGCAAATGAAGCATATTCGGGGGCGTCAACGGCTTCAAGGTTTACGTAAGCTGCTTTCTCTGACAACTGTACACAAGAAGTATTGACATTCATACCTACATACTGATTAGTAGAAGACAACATAGCATACTTTTCAGCAGTAGCATCAGAAATAAATCTAAAAGATTCAGCAGTTCCAACAGATGAGAACTTCAGACTATCATTCTGTTTTGCGAGCATATCTTTATTAAACATTGCTCTTAACTTATATGAAGTGACAAACAAGGTATCTAACAAACTCTTTGCACCACCAGCTTCTTCAACTTTATCCACTACCAACTTAAAGATTGCTGCATCTTTTGCATCACCGACTTTACCTTTCAAGATAGAATCTGTAGTATATGCATAAATATTACTTACTCCTGTTGTTCCAGAAACCAAGTTCAGTACATAACCGTTAGCGTTCAATTCTTCTTCCGTAAAATAGAGAGAACCTAAATACTTATCATTCAGATTAACCTCTTGTTTAAATATTTTCACGGAGTCAGAACCAAACAAATAAGTGTTTTCTTTTCCTTGTACAGCAAAAACTTCCTGATCTACGATCATACTTGAATTTGATTGACGATCAACAACAGAATATTTACCATTATTTTCTTTAATATACCACTGACCTCTTGCCAAATTCATAGAAGGAACGCTGTCACCTCCCATAAAGGCATCTTTCGTCACATAATATTTACCGTTATCAGCACCTTCGCTTACCTTCTGTAAGAAGTAAACACCTGTACCGGTCGGGATTGTAACAGGAGTTCCTTTTGAAACATTAATCAAAGGAAGTTTACCCTGCAAAGGCTGAGCACCCACTCCAAACTTAGACACAGTTAAAACCTTGGTATTGCCAACCTGAGCATAAACAACGCGAACCGTATCACCCACTTCTGTATTAACGTCTAAATTATCATCAAAATCAGGAGCTCCTGCAACAAACATTGCAATAGAATCATTCTGCAAATTGACAACAAACTTAAAGTGCTTGCAAAGCTCATTAGGACGCAAAACTTTACGAATTGAATCTAATGCAAACCCTGCACCAAATACATCCTCTTGATTATTGATTGTCGTTTTGAGTGTATCAACACCTAAAAACTTCTTTACACCATTTGAATATGCTTCATCACCTTTCACCTGTAAAGTCATAAAACCTTTATCTCCAACAGAATTAGCAATCAAATCTTCACCTGTAAAGATATTCCCTTCATATTTATCACCAAATGTCAACTGAAAAGTACTGAAACCATCGCCGAGATCCTGCGGGGTCATGGTCATTGTGTCAGGCTTAGTTACAGCCAACTTCAGCTCACTTCCTCCAGTAAAAACAATGCCATCATTAGCACCTAAAGCCAATGTCATTTTTTTACCATCACTTAGTGAAGCACTTAAACTGCCTCCATCTGTAAACGTCCATTTGCTTACGCCAGCAGCCAAAGTAGGCTTAGCATCTTGAGATGCAGCAAAAGATAAAACAGCATTTGTCTTTTTGTTCTTAAATTGATAAACTGTTCCAGCAGTTTCTGTTATTCCCGTAATTTCCCAAAGAGCGGAATCACGAGCAGCTTTATTCACATTCTCAAATGAAGTGATTTCTTTCACTACTACCGAATCAGCCTTGTTACCATCCAAAGACAAGTATTTATTACCACTCTTCAAGTAATAATAATTACCGACAGTCCAATCATCACTTGCCGCACTCGCCGCAGTAAAAGTTCCTACTGTCATTAAGGCCGCAGCCAAAAGTGTAAATTTTTTATTCATATGCAAATTGTTTAATCATTTAATCCTTTAACAGAGGCAAAGATAGAAAAGTTCAGTCGCACAAAATTATAATCTACTATAAAAGATACTTACATCTGGGCATAATGTACAAAAGCGCCATTATCCGTGCCATAATAAAAAAGGCTCGCCACCAAAGTGACGAGCCGGGAATCATTTTCTCTTATAATCAAATAATAATACTAAAGTAATGAAATAAAGTTCTTAATATCTTATACTTATATCGTCCTTGTTAATTATTATAATGATTGACAAAGATAAATCTTTTTATCCAAAGTCCTATCCTTCAAAAGGACTCCTTACAAAACCGGGCGATTATTGAACGAACCCATTTCTTTTTAGGACAAATCAGTTATCAGCCCGATGCACAGTAAGTTGCGGGAACGGGAAGTTGATGCCTTTTTCATTAAATGTTGCATAAACCGCTTGATTGATGCCAAAATAAACTTCCCAATAATTCGGACTTTCCACCCATACACGGACAACAATATTCACACTGCTGTCTGCCAACGCATGCAAGGCAATGAAAGGAGCCGGATCAGTCAGAATACGAGAGTCACGGGCAATAATCGTTTCGATCACCGCCTTTACTTTATCATAATCCTCACCATAATCGACACCGAATGTCCAATCTACTCGGCGGGTAGTCTGCCGGCTAAAGTTCGTAACCGCACCACTGCTGAGCGAACCGTTCGGGATATACACCATTTTATTATCAGGTGTTGCCAAGATCGTATGAAAAATCTGGATTTCCTTCACCGTACCGCCCGTACCTTGCGCTTCAATATAGTCACCGACTTTGAATGGCTTGAACAAAAGAATAATCAATCCACCCGCAAAATTTGCCAGATTACCGCTCAAAGCCATACCGACAGCAACACCTGCAGAAGCAAGAAGAGCAGCAAACGAAGTCGTTTGTACACCCAAAGCACCGACAACCGAGATGATCAATAAAATAGTCAGGACAACATTTACCAAACTTCCGACAAAAGTTTTGACTGAAGGATCGATATCACGTTTCAATAAAACCCGTTTTATCAGTTTATTCACCAAATTAATCAGGAGACGCCCGACTATAAAAACCAAAAACGCCTTGATAAGTGTCCATCCCAACGCCGCCCCTTGCGTCATCAGGGAATTCAAAATACCTTCCAGACCATGTGAAAGGTCAATTGCTGTTACAATCATAATTATTTATATTTATGGAAATTCATACTAATTACATAACAATCATTCATTCCAAAAGTATTAGAAATTGTAGCAAAGGTATAAAGTTTTTTTATTCGAATAAAGAACCGATTTTATTATGTAGTTTTGCAAACGCTCAGAAAACAGATATAAACAATAGAAAATGAGGACTTTCTTGATTATTATAGGTTTGTTCCTGTTTATAGGAAACAGCTTTGCACAATCATACGAAGAATTAATAGAGAAAAGCTACGACTTCGTAGATAAAGGCGATTTGGTGTCCGCGGAAGAGAGCCTGAAAACGGCCATGCGCAAAGAACCGGCTAACCCGTTGAACTATGCCTTGCTTACGAACCTCGGAACCATACAGCGCCGACAGGGGAAGCTGCAAGAGGCTCTCATCTCCTACACTTCCGCACTAAGCGGGCATACAAAGAACATCACCATTCTCGAAAACCGGGCTTCCCTTTATACAGAATTGGGAGAAACAGAAAAAGCTTTGAACGATTACAACACCTTGTTAATAGAAAATCCGGAACATCAGGAGGCGCTTTATTGCCGAGGGCTGCTCTATATACAGTTACAAAATTATATGTGGGCAGAACAGGATTTCGACAAAATTCTGGAAGTAAACGAGAAATCGGTTCGTGCTCGCCTCGGCCATGCCATCTTGGAAAAGATGCGTGGGAACTACGACGAGAGCGAACGGATATTCAATTACCTGATTAGCGAGATGCCCCGCGACTGGATCCTCTACGAAGGACGGGCGGATTTGTATTTTATGATGGGAAAAAATGCACGGGCAATGGCAGATATAGAAAAAGTCTTTACCGAAAGCGAACCGACAGCCAACCTCTATGTGTTGAGAGGCAAGATCAAGCTGGCACAATACGAAAAGGAGCGGGCAGCCCTCGATTTCAAGAAAGCAGAATCAATGGGATACAATAAAGAAGTTATCAAGGAACTTCTTAAATTGACAATGAACAATTGACAATTAGGCTTCGCGTTACCAAAATCGGCTGAAAACCAAAATAATTGTCAATTGTCAACTGCTAATGTAATTGTCAATTGTTAATGTAATTGACAATCCATGTCCCTACCTCTTTCGTGCCATACTTCACACCGCCTTCCATCTGGATTTCAGGGGTACGAACATTAGCGTCCAGAGAAGCATCCACAGCCTCGCGGATCAAGGCTCCTTCCGCCTTACAACCGAAATACTCGAACAGCATAGCTACCGAAAGAATCTGTGCCAACGGGTTGGCGATATTCAATCCTTTAGCCTGCGGCCATGAACCGTGGATCGGTTCAAATACAGGAGTGCTTTCGCCCGTCGAAGCAGAAGGGAGCAAGCCCATAGAACCGCTGATACAAGAACCTTCGTCAGTAAGGATATCACCAAACGTATTCTCCGTTACCATAACATCAAAGAATTTGGGTTCCTGGATCATACGCATGGCCGCATTATCGACATACATATAGTCGGTCTGAACCTCCGGATAAGAAGGGGCCATCTCTTGTGCGATCTGGCGCCACAAACGCGAAGAAGCCAAGACATTTGCCTTATCGACCAGCGTCAGATGTTTTTTCCGTTTCATGGCATATTCGAAACCGACTTTCAAGATGCGCTCGATCTCAGGGCGTGTGTACATATTGGTATCGTAGGCCTTATCGTTATCCTGATATTTCTCCCCGAAATACATGCCTCCCGTCAATTCACGGATACACAAGAAATCCGCACCATCCACCAAGTCAGCACGAAGCGGTGATTTATGCAACAGGCACTTAAAAGTTTGTACGGGCCGGATATTCGCAAACAAGCCCAATTTCTTACGCATAGCCAGCAATCCCTGTTCAGGACGCACTTTAGCTGTCGGATCGTTGTCGAACTTCGGATCACCTACAGCAGAGAAAAGAACGGCATCCGCTCCTTTACAAATCTCATATGTTTCTTCCGGGAAAGGATCTCCCACCTTGTCGATAGCATCGGCCCCGCAAAGAGCATATTCATAACGGACTTCATGTCCGAATTTCTTACAAACGGCACTCATCACCTCCACACCTTGTGCAGCAATTTCAGGACCGATCCCGTCACCGGGAAGTACAGCTATATTCAATTTCATATCATAAATGATTTATTAGTTGGCAAATTTTCCTATTCTCTCTTAAAATAGACGTATTTGGGTTCTGTCGGGACATAGCTTTCATCATCCCACAATGTACTTGTGATCATCAAGTCGGCACTATACCGGTTACAAGCGATAGGCACGTTATGGACACGGCACTGGCGAAGCAACATCTGGATATCGGCCTCGTGCGGCTGTGGGTTCAAGTCGTCGATCAAGAACACGGCAAGATCTATTTCCTTTCGTACTACCATTGCTGCAATTTCGGCATCTCCACCCAGCGGACCGGAATGCATACAGGCGATATCCGCCGTAACACCTTTTTCTTCCATCGCCTTCCGAACCAGATTTCCGGTTGTCCCAGTACATACGATATGATGATGGGACAGAAATTCAGCATTGTGAATAGCCCATTCTACCATGTCAGCCTTCCGGTTGTCGTGCGCAACAAGCGCGATTGTTAACTTCTTCATAACTTCAATAATTAATAATTTATCAATGTGATAATTTGCCAATGTGCTAATATGCCGATAGCCTACATCGCAATTCTCCTTCATTGGCACATCGGCACATCATTATTGTTCTATCTTGTTCAGCATCTTCAATGTCGCCTTGATAGCAGCCTCCGTCTGGTCTGCATCGAGACCACGTGTTTTAAAGTCCACTCCTGCATAATTCCAACTAATGATAGTCTGCACAAAGGCATCGGTCCGTCCGCCGGGTGGTATAGAAACGGAATAATTAGTCAGCATCGGGAAAGGACGGCCCAGATCGGTATATATCTTCCGCAGGGCACGAACGAAAGCATCGTACTGTCCATCACCGGAAGCCGACTCCTGGTAGGCTTCGCCGTTAATCTCTATCTTCAGGGTGGCAACCGGTTTCAGTCCCTGTGCCAAAGACAGCGAATAGTTCAGAATACGGATGCGCTGGTCCGCCATCGTATCGTGATGGAGCACATCGCTGATGATATACGGAAGGTCCTCCGTCGTAACCATTTCTTTTTTATCACCCAGTTCGATAATCCGCTCGGTAACCTTGCGCATAGAGTTCTCGTCGATATCGATCCCCAGTGCTTCAAGGTTCTTACGGATATTCGCCTTACCGGAAGTCTTGCCAAGAGCATATTCGCGGACACGGCCGAAACGTTCGGGCAGCAGATCATTGCAATACAGATTGTTTTTGCTGTCACCATCAGCATGGACACCGGCACATTGCGTAAAGACATGTTCCCCGATAATCGGTTTGTTAGGCGGAATATGAACACCGGAGAAAGTTTCCACCAATCGGCTGGCATAATTGATCCGTTCTTCCCGAAGTGTCGTATCCACTCCCAACTGATCTTTTAACACGGCAAGCACACTGCTAAGCGGAGCATTCCCGGCACGCTCTCCCAATCCGTTCAATGTAGTATGAAGTCCTTTTATACCGGCACGGACAGCAGAGTAGACATTCGCTACCGCCAGATCATAGTCGTTATGAGCATGAAAATCGAACTTCAAGTCCGGATAGCGTGTAACCATTTCCTTACAATATTCGTAAGTATTTCCAGGGTTCAGGATGCCAAGCGTATCAGGCAACATGAAACGCCGGATCGGCAAGTCACGAAGCGAATCGACTGCTTGAAAGACATATTCAGGAGAGTTTTTAATACCGTTCGACCAATCTTCCAGATAGATGTTCACGGCAATCCCCCGTTCGATTGCCTGGTTGATGACGGAACGTATATCGGCAAAATGCTGTTCGGGAGTCTTACGAAGCTGTTCCGTCACGTGCTTATAAGAGCCCTTGCAAAGTAAGTTTACCACACGGCAACCAGCCGCTTCGATCCAGTTTAACGAAACATCACCATCCACAAAGCCGAGCACTTCGAGCTTCTGGATGTGTCCGGTACGTTCCGCCCAGGAAGCGACGCGCTTCACGGCTTCAAACTCACCGTCCGAGACACGTGCAGATGCGATCTCCAGACGGTTCACACCCAGATCAAGCAATGCCTGTGCAATGCTCAACTTCTCATGCGCCGCAAAAGAAACTCCCGATGTCTGTTCCCCGTCACGCAGGGTGGTATCCATTATTTCTATCATAATTGTTCATATATAACGCTACTTTTAGCTTGATCCAAAAGCAACAAACTAACGTCTCCTTTCAAATGCTTCAATCTTTTCCTTATTGGAAAGCAAATAATCGATGTCATCGAGGCCATTCACAAGGCAGTCTTTTTTGTAGGCGTTGATATCGAAGTGCTCGCTCTTACCCGTAGCCTTATTGGTGATGGTTTGGGCAGGCAGGTTGACTTCGACTTCTGTTTTCGGATCGGCAAAAATCGAGTCGAAAAGCTCGGCCAGAAAAGGTTCGCTAACCACCACAGGGAGAACAAAGTTATTCAGTTCATTGTTTTTGTGGATATCCGCAAAAAAACTGGACACAACTACACGAAACCCATAATCGGCAATCGCCCAAGCTGCATGTTCGCGACTGGAACCCGAACCGAAGTTTTTCCCCGCCACCAGTATCTGTCCGCCGTAGGTCGGATCATTCAAGACAAACGATTCTATTTTATTTCCCTGCTTGTCGTACCGCCAGTCGCGGAACAAGTTTTCACCAAACCCTTTTTTGTCGGTTGCTTTCAGGAAACGGGCAGGAATGATCTGGTCCGTGTCCACATTCTCTAAAGGAAGGGGGACGCAGGTTGATGTAATGATATTGAATTTCTGTTTCATGAATGTTAAAATTTATGATTTATGATTTCAGAAAAACGTTCTCGGATCGGTAATTTCCCCAGTCACGGCTGCCGCCGCAGCTACTAGCGGTCCAGCCAGAATCGTACGGGCCCCCGGTCCCTGACGTCCTTCAAAGTTACGGTTGCTTGTCGAAACTGCATATTTTCCTGCCGGGATCTTATCGTCGTTCATTGCCAGACAAGCCGAGCATCCCGGTTGACGTAACTGGAAACCGGCTTCTTCGAATATCTTGTCTAACCCTTCTTCACGGATCTGCGCATCTACCAGCCAGGAGCCGGGAACCAGCCAGGCGACCACATGGTCGGCTTTCTTCCGTCCCTTAACAATGGAAGCAAAAGCACGAAAGTCCTCGATACGACCATTGGTACAAGAGCCTAAGAACACATAGTCGATCTTCTTGCCCAACAAGGATTCACCCGGTTCGAACCCCATATACTCCATCGATTTCATAAAAGAAGCTTTCTCCACATCGTTCATACCCTCGACAGTCGGGATATGTTCGGTGACTCCCATTCCCATACCCGGATTGGTACCATACGTCACCATCGGTTCGATATCGGCAGCATCAAACAGAATCTCTTTGTCAAACACAGCATCATCGCCACTTTTCAAAGTCTTCCAATAAGCAACCGCCTTATCCCATTCTTCACCGGCAGGAGCATTTTCACGTCCCTTAAGATAAGCGAATGTCGTTTCGTCAGGAGCGATCATACCACCACGCGCTCCCATTTCAATAGACAGGTTGCACAAAGTCAAACGCCCCTCCATCGTCAAACTACGGATCGCCGCACCAGCATACTCGATGAAATATCCGGTTGCACCGCTGGTCGTCACTTTCGACATGATATAAAGGGCGACATCCTTTGCTGTCACCCCTTTCCCTAGATTACCTTCCACACAGATACGCATGGTTTTCGGCTTTGCCTGCAAAATGCACTGGGAAGCCATAACCATTTCCACTTCACTGGTTCCGATACCGAAAGCGACCGCACCGACTGCTCCATGAGTAGAAGTATGCGAATCACCGCAAACGATCGTCATCCCCGGCAAGGTCAGTCCACGTTCCGGGCCTACCACATGGATAATGCCATTCCTCTCATCCATCATTCCATAATGAGTCAAACCAAATTCGGCTGCATTCTTTGCCAGCGTATCGACTTGATTCTTCGAAACAGGATCTTCGATCGGTTTATCCTGATCGTGTGTCGGCGTGTTATGATCCGGCATACAATAGATACGTTCCGGACGAAACGGCTTCAAACCACGTCGACGCATACTGGCAAAAGCCTGTGGACTAGTCACTTCATGACAGTACAACCTGTCGATGTAAAGTTGTGTGGGCCCCTCTTCGATCATCGTCACTACGTGGGAATCCCAAATCTTGTCAAATAATGTATTCATAATTATCAATTCACTTCACAAATTTATTAATTGCATCAATAAATGCCTCTACAGAAGCAGCTATAATATCGGTATTGGCAGCAAAACCATAATAACGGTTTCCTTCGTACTCAACCTGCATATGTACTTTCCCCATATCGTCACTGCCTTTATTAATCGCTTGAATCAAAAACTCCTGAATCGTCATCGTACGGTGGATAATAGATTTCACCGCCTTGATAGCAGCATCAACAGGACCGTTGCCGGAAGCGGCGGCCTCAAACCTCTCACCAGCTATATTCAGGCAGACGCTGGCCACAGACTGCAAACCGACACCGGAGGTCACCTGTAAATATTCCAACTTGATACGGTGCATGGCCGTACGGTCTTTGCCAGCAAGCATCAAGATATCGTCGTCGTTGATATCTTTCTTACGGTCAGCCAGTTTCAAGAATTCTTCATAAACCTTATCTAGTTTTTCCTGAGACAATTCGACGCCCAATACCTGTAAACGGTGTTTCAATGCCGCACGTCCGCTACGGGCAGTCAGCACGATTGCATTATCGTCGATTCCTACATCTTTCGGATCGATGATTTCATAACTTTCACGATTCTTCAAAACGCCATCCTGATGGATGCCGGAAGAATGAGCGAACGCGTTACGTCCGACGATCGCCTTATTCGGCTGGATAGGCATGTTCATCAGGCTGGACACCATACGGCTGACTCCGTAAATCTTTGTCGTATTGATATTGGTAATAATGCCACGTTCTTTGTGACTCTTGAAAATCATCGCGATTTCTTCCAAGGATGTATTACCGGCACGTTCACCTATACCGTTCATGGTGACTTCCACCTGACGTGCACCATTCAAGACACCCTGCACAGTATTGGCGGTAGCCATCCCCAAATCATTATGACAGTGGGTAGAAATGATAGCATTCTCGATACCGTCTACATGATCCATCAGATATTTGATTTTCGCCCCATATTCGTCCGGCAGGCAATAACCGGTCGTATCAGGGATATTGACAACTGTCGCGCCAGCTTTGATGACCGCTTCTACCACACGTGCCAGATATTCGTTGTCAGTACGTCCGGCATCTTCGCAATAAAATTCGACGTCTTCCACATATCTCTTGGCATATTTGGCAGCAGCGACAGCCCGTTCCAAAATATCTTCCTGATTCGAATTGAACTTATACCTGATATGATAATCGGACGTTCCAATACCTGTATGGATACGTCCGTGCTTTGCATATTTCAGTGCTTCGGCAGCCACATCAATATCTTTTTCCACCGCACGGGTAAGCGCACAGATTGTAGGCCACGTTACGGCTTTCGATATTTCAACAACGCTATTGAAATCTCCCGGACTCGATACGGGGAAACCGGCTTCTATCACGTCTACTCCCAGTTCTTCCAGAGCTTTGGCTACCTGAATCTTTTCAATACTATTCAACTGGCAACCCGGCACTTGTTCACCGTCACGCAATGTCGTGTCGAAAATAAATAATCTGTCTGACATAGTTCTTATCGTCTTAAATTTATTAATATCTTTTCTGAATGAAAAAAGCCTCTCTCACAAGGAAGCGAGAAAGGCTTTTTCATATCTTAATGCCCTGTAAAGCATACACAGTCTCACTTCCTATTCCGTTCCCAGAGTAGAATAATGTTTATAGAAATAATGAGACTATTTAGCATTACCTGTTTCATATTGTCTTTTCAACCGTTTTTGTTTGAACGCTGCAAAGATACGGTCTTTTTCCAAACATCCAAATATAATTTAAAGTTTTTATCACTATTTTCTTATAAAATAAAAGACAAATACATCTAAATTCTTCAATTCATAACCAACAATCTACTTATCATTTTTCAAGGCTTCTTTATGGAGAATTGATCCACCACTTTCCCGTCCACATCTACAACCTGTATTTTTAGTTCTTTCGGATCGGCAGCCGCTTTCAAAATAGCCGTATTGGAATTGACGATAATCGGGAACGGTGTACGATCCGTTGCATCCTGATGGATGAAACGGTGGAGGTGACCACACAACATAACGTCCGGCTTGGCATCGCGTAGCAAAGGCATGAACTTCTGCTCCACTTCCAAGTTTCCATGCCATCCGCCGATCGGTGGGATATGGGCTACAATAATTTTAAACGGCGCGTCCTTATATTCTTTGCTATCCAATACCCGGCGCAACCATTCGGCCTGTTCTGTCCGGTATTCGTCGTAGACTGTTATACCGGCATATTCAATATCGGAATCCGGCTTGTCCTCTCCCGTATCCAAAACGACAAAACAGATCGGACCTTGCCGGAATGTATAGTAGATATTCTCTTCTTTTGGAGAGAAATAACGTTGGAACTCGGTTGCAAAAGCGCCACGTGTTTCGTGGTTGCCTCTTGTATAATACATCGGAATCTCAGAGGCAAACAGCTTGGTCGCCGTATCCATAAAACCGTCGAAGATATGATTTTCCTCATTGAAGACTGACACCATATCACCGTTAAAAAGAAAAAAGTCCGTCTTTTTCAAATCACACTTGGAAACTAGGTTCGTCAACAGGTCATTTTTGCCATGTATATCGTTCACCATCGCAAATGAGACGGAATTATCCGCAGGATCGCTCGTCTTGAACACCAACGGCTTTTTGGAGTAAACATCAGTCGAGGCATAGTTCCCATAGATGATCTTATGTCCGACATGGCTCAGTACTTCCTGTACGAAGACACGATAACGGTAGTTCGTACCCGGTTTAAGCCCTTTGATCTTCACGGTATGGATCGTAGATGTATTTTTTACTCCGTTACGGGCATCATAATATTTGGGACGTTCGGTAGCATAAAAGTTCGTATCGTCATCCGGCGCCAGCTCCACCCAACCGACAGAAGGTTTATCCGACAACCACACGATCGTCACTTCATCAGGCCCTAGATTCTGCAAATAAGGACCATGCACCAACCGAATCTTCGACTCTACTGCTCCTGCTAGGCAAACAGACAGCCACAATAACATTACTAAAATTTGGAATTTCTTCATGATATAATATTTAAGCAATTAAATTCGAATTTATAGCTACGAAGATATCGATTACTATCCAAAGATTTCTTATCAAAATGATACATTTTCATTAAAAAAAGTGACAATTCATACCGAATTGCCACTTTCTTTATGCACTCAAATAAAAAATGCGATGTCTATCAATTGTTTTCCGGGCGCAATTTACGAACGACTGCACCTGCACGCCACATTTCGCTTTCGCGCAATGCTGCCAGTTCTTTTTCCAAACCTTCACGATAATCCGGCTTACTGTTCGTATCGATAGAACGCTGCGCTTCGTTACCGCAGGCGACCTCCCGGTATAATTTTTCAAATACAGGCTTAACGGCATCGTGGAACGGCCCCATCCAGTCTAAAGCGCCACGCTGTGCAGTAGTCGAACAGTTTGCATACATCCAGTCCATTCCGTTTTCAGCAAACAACGGCATCAAAGACTGAGTCAGCTCTTCGACTGTTTCGTTGAATGCTTCGGAAGGTTCGTGGCCGTTTTCACGCAATGTTTCGTATTGAGCCAACAATAAACCTTGGATAGCCCCCATCAAAGTTCCACGTTCACCAGTCAGATCGGAATAAACTTCCTTCTTGAATGTCGTTTCGAACAGATAGCCTGAACCAACGCCGATACCCAAAGCGATCACACGGTCCCATGCTCTACCGGTTGCATCCTGGAAAATTGCATAGCTTGAATTCAAGCCACGTCCCTGCAGGAACATACGACGCAAAGAAGTACCAGAACCTTTCGGTGCGACTAGAATCACGTCAACATCAGCAGGAGGGATAATATTGGTACGTTCCTTGTAAGTGATAGCAAAACCATGAGAGAAATACAGCGCTTTTCCCGGAGTCAGATATTTTTTGATACGCGGCCAGCATTCGATCTGAGCGGCGTCGGAAAGCAACACCTGTATGATAGTTGCTCTTTCGCAAGCTTCTTCAATACCGAACAGTGTTTCACCCGGTACCCAGCCGTCGGCAACAGCTTTGTCATAGGTTTTACCAGGGCGCTGTCCTACGATAACGTTGAAACCATTATCACGCAAGTTCAAGCTCTGTCCAGGACCTTGAACACCGTAACCGATAACTGCAATCACTTCATCTTTCAATACTTCTCTTGCCTTTTCCAACGGAAATTCTTCGCGGGTTACTACGTTTTCGTCAACACCGCCAAAATTCATTACTGCCATTTTTTCTACTATTAAATGTAATGTGTTAATAAAATAATTCTTTTGTCAGGACAGTTCGCAAACCATCCGCCCGTACCATGTTTGTTCAATGCCACATAACAGCAGCACGGCAAATCGCTTTGCCTTCATTACAGATCGCCATATCATATTTTCCGTTATCAGCCTCCCTCTTGTACAACATGAGTTTCATCCCATATTTGCCTTCAGACTGGTAGGCGATTTCGAAACGTTTGATATCTTTTGTCTTGAACAGGTCAAGATCAAACAGGTCTAGAAGATGTTCCATATACTTGATACTGTTCAGGTGGCCGTTGATATCAAGGTCGCTGTACTTAATGAAATAAGGAACCCCTTCCGTCTCATTCTCCACAGCCGCAATCTTTCCCGGCTTTTCTATCGGGCAGGGGCGATCCGTGACATAAGCGCTCAACCTGGCGATATCCAACAAGGTCGGCCGGCGTGTTTCCACATCGATAGCCGCCCAAATAGAACGGGCGTAACCGAATGTCTTACCGTTGCCATCCACCAGCTCGAAACAACGGCTGGTAAAGAGACGGCCGACTTCATCCACCCAGGTATAAAGAGTTATAGGTTCGGACATGGCTGGATATTCGATCATTTCGATCGCCAGACGGGAAAGAACCCAAGCCGTATGCCGTTCTGACATATCGTTGAAACCGAATCCGCGTTCAGCAGCATGGCTGGATGCGACATGTATCAGATAGTTTCCGATCATCGGTATCGTTACACGTCCACGAAAATCCAACAGGTACGGTTCCGTGACGAAATGAAATTCCCCTATTTTGCTTTTATCTTTATCCATGATTCTTTTCTGTTGGGGCAGTTCGCAAACCACCCGTACGTTATTTTTTTTCCTGCAACTTACGTTCCATTTCGGCCAACATATCGCTCAAACGCTCGACACGGCTTTTTGTGATCGCAACGCGACCGGAACGGATGAACTGCAAGACACCGATCGTTTCGCTCAACTCCCTGAAAAGGGCTTGCGTCTCATCGTAATGACCACTCTTTTCGAGAACGACACACGTTTCGTTCATTTCCAGAATACGGGCGTTATATTTGCGAATCAGATCCTCGACCGTCCCCATCTTGATAAACAACTCGGTGCTCAGCTTATAAAGGGCGATCTCCTGGAAAACCAGATCTTCATCCGTATTATAGTAAGCCTTCAAGATATCCACCCGTTTGTCGATCTGCTTCACAACCTTGTCGATCATATCTTCATCGGCAAATGTCGTGATTGTAAATTTATGTATACCCTGTATGGCGGAAGGTGAAACGGAAAGCGTCTCGATGTTCAACTGCCGACGTGTAAAGATAATCGTAATCTGGTTCAGAAGACCTACTGTATTCTCTGAAAAGATAATAACGGTATATAATTTTTTTGTTGTCATAGCTTCACCTCCTTACTTATCTCCTAATATCATGTTCGTTACGCTTCCTCCAGCAGGCACCATCGGATATACCATACCACACGTTTCCACATTGGCGACCAACACAAACGCTCCGTTATGGTTCAACATCTCGGCAATAGCCTCATCCAGTTCCTCCCGTTTTTCAACGGTGCGGCCAGCGATACCGTACGCTTTCGCGATCGCCACGAAATCCGGGTTCTCCATAATCGTATTCGAATAACGTTCGTGGAAGAACAACTCCTGCCACTGACGTACCATTCCTAAGAAATTATTATTGAGGATGATGATTTTCACATCCAGTTTTTCCTGCATAATGGTTCCCAACTCCTGAATCGTCATCTGCATCCCACCGTCACCGGTAAAGAAGCAGACCGTACGGTCAGGTGCACCGAACTTGGCTCCCATAGCAGCGGGAAGGCCAAAGCCCATCGTCCCCAGACCACCTGAAGTAACCACGCTACGAGTGCGTTTATATTTGAAATAGCGGACACCCATCATCTGGTTCTGTCCGACATCCGTAACTAAAACAGCATCGTTTCCGGTCGCCTCGGACACTTTTCGAACGACTTCACCCATTTTCAAAGATCCGTTCATCGGATACAACTCCTTCTCGATCACCTTTTCATACTCTTCCTGTGCATCCAGCTCAAACTCAGCATTCCACTCCGGACGTTTCCGTTCTTCCAACAACGCAGTTATCATCGGAATGGTATGTTTGGCATTTCCGAGAACCTTCACATCGACCGGTACATTCTTCCCGATCTCCGAGTTGTCGATATCCAAATGGATCACTTTCGCCTGCTTGGCGTATGTCTTCAAATCGCCTGTAACACGATCGTCGAAACGCATACCGATGGCGATCAACACGTCACATTCATTGGTCTTCCTGTTCGGACCGACATTGCCGTGCATACCCAACATACCCTTATTCAAAGGAAAATCGGAAGGCAACGCCGATAGACCGAGAACAGTCGAACCGGCAGGAATGTCATTCTTCAGCAGGAATGCTTTCAGCTCCTCTTCAGCACCTCCCAACAGAACACCCTGTCCGACCAGGCAGAACGGTTTCTCCGCTTTATTGATCAACGCGGCAGCCGCTTTAATCCGATCCTGGTTGATATCCGGTTCCGGCTGATAGCTGCGGATATAGTCTACTTTCTTATATTCATACTCCACAAATCCGACCTGAGCATCCTTTGCCAAATCGAGTACAACAGGCCCCGGCCGTCCGGTAGAAGCGATATAAAAAGCACGTGAAACAGCCCACGCTATCTCTTCCGGCTTGCGAATCTGGTACGCCCATTTGGTGATCGGTTGCGTAATGCCGATCACATCGACTTCCTGGAAAGCATCTGTTCCAAGCAATGGAGAAGGGACCTGTCCGGCTATGACCACCATAGGAGTGCTGTCCATCAGTGCATCGGCAATGCCGGTGATGGTATTTGTTGCGCCGGGTCCTGAAGTAACCAACGTCACCCCTACTTTACCGGATACACGGGCATACCCTTGTGCAGCATGCGTCGCCCCTTGTTCATGACGCACCAATACATGCTTCAATTTATCCCTGTAATCGTACAAACTATCGTAAATAGGAATCGCTTGCCCGCCGGGATAACCGAAAATCGTATCTACTCCTTCAGCTATCAGTGACTTCAGCAAAGCTTCCGAACCGGTTATCTTCTGTTTCTCCATATCTCTTTATTTTAGTCTTGTGTTTAATCTTCTACTACTCTCACTCCACCCTTATCGGCCGAACTGACCATCTTACCGTAAGCTCTCAAGGCTTTTGAGACGACACGCTGGCGATGAGGCGGCGTAAAGGCTTTTGTGCCGCGGGCTTCTTCCGCTTTACGGCGTTCTGCCAACTCTTCATCGCTTACCTTCACATTAATCGTACGTTCAGGGATATCAATCTCGATTATATCGCCGTCTTTCACCAGTCCAATCGCTCCTCCTGCCGCAGCTTCGGGAGAAATATGACCGATAGAAAGACCGGAAGTACCGCCACTGAAACGACCGTCTGTGATCAGCGCGCACTCCTTGCCTAAATGGCGGCTTTTTATATAAGAAGTAGGATAAAGCATTTCCTGCATACCCGGACCACCCTTCGGTCCTTCGTGTGTGATCACCACCACATCGCCCGAGACGACTTTTCCACCGAGGATGCCTTCGCAAGCCGCATCCTGCGAATCGAACACTTTCGCCGGACCGGCAAACTTCCAGATGCTTTCATCCACACCGGCCGTCTTGACCACACAACCGTCCAGCGCGATATTTCCTTTCAGGACAGCCAGGCCGCCATCTTTGGAATAAGCATGCTCGATATCACGGATACATCCGGCGGCACGATCGGTATCCAGTTCCTTATAATAGGTTTCCTGCGATCCCATCCGAATGCTGAAACGATGGGCGGGAGCACTCTTGTATTTCTTGACAGCCTCGTCCGTCACATTCGGCGAGGTGATAGCAAATTTATCCACGGCTTCGGCAAGCGTCATTCCGTCCACACGCTTCACATTCCCGTCTACCAAGCCGTTTTTCAGCAGCTCGTTCATGATTCCCATGATACCACCGGCACGGTTCACATCCTGGACGTGGTAGGTGTGCGTGTTGGGAGCAACCTTGCAGAGGCAAGGAGTCTTGCGGGAGAGCATATCGATATCGTCCATCGTGAAGTCCGCCTCAGCTTCCTGCGCGATGGCGAGCAAGTGGAGAACCGTATTGGTGGAACCACCCATTGCAATATCCAATGACATGGCATTCAGGAAAGCCTGACGGGTGGCGATACTGCGGGGAAGAACAGACTCATCACCGTCACGATAGTATTTATAGGCATTTTCTACAATCTGCCGGGCAGCATCGCGGAACAGTTGCGTACGGCCCACATGCGTAGCGACGATCGTCCCGTTGCCCGGAAGTGCCAGACCGATCGCTTCGTTCAGACAGTTCATCGAGTTGGCCGTAAACATACCGGAACAACAACCGCATCCCGGACAGGCATTCCGTTCCACCTGTGCGATCCGTTCATCGCTGACCGAAGTGTCGGCCGATTCGATCATGGCATCGATCAAATCCAGATGGCGGTTATCCAGCTCACCGGCTTCCATCGGACCGCCGGAGACAAAGATAGTCGGAATATTGAGCCGCATGGATGCCATTAGCATCCCCGGAGTGATCTTGTCGCAATTGCTAATGCAAACCATTGCATCGGCTTTGTGGGCATTCACCATATACTCGACGCTGTCCGCAATAATATCACGCGAAGGAAGCGAATAGAGCATTCCGTCGTGTCCCATAGCGATACCATCGTCAATAGCAATCGTATTGAATTCGGCAGCAAAGCAACCCAACTTTTCAATCTCCGCTTTTACCTGCTGCCCGATCTCGTGCAGATGGACATGGCCGGGTACAAACTGGGTAAATGAATTCACAATGGCTATAATCGGTTTACCGAACTGCTCTTCTTTCAGACCGTTGGCACGCCACAAAGCGCGAGCCCCAGCCATGCGTCTGCCCTCTGTGCTGTATGAACTTCTTAACGGATTCTTCATCATATTATTTGTTGTTTTCGAACGGCTCACGAACCGCCCCTATTTTCTTATCCTAAATATTATTATATTAAAAAAGCCCTTCTCTGTATGGAGAAAGGCTTAAGAAATATCTTTATATGACTTCACAATTTCTTGCACACCTTTCTCCTTACCTGCTAATGACTAGAAGGACCACCACGAGAATAATATGCAATACATTGTTCATCATCTTTTCTTACATCTTTATTATTGTTTGATGCTGCAAATGTAGAACAATAATTCATACCACCAAAGAAATTAAAAGAAAAATATCAATTTATCTTACATTTCTCAAGCAAAGAAACAAGATAGGCTTGCAGTTTAACACATCCTTCCAATCTTCCATTATCAAATCCGAAATACCTGTCTGGATTGTTTCCGCCTAACTTTTCATATGAAAGAATATACGAGTAGGCTTCACCATCGTCTTGCTATATATTAAAATAAAAGCAGATCCTTAAGGTAAAGGCAGGCATTCGGACTGGCTTCACCTTAAAATCTGCTTTCACCCTGTCTCGTACAGATTTAATTATAACCTCTTACGTTTTTGCCCAAGGCCGAAAGCCTTTTTGCCTAATGGCAAAAGCCTTTTCGACCTTGGGCAAAAAGATATTCGACGTAGGTCAAAAGCTCTATGGCTTTATAGCCTGACGATAAAAGTATGGCAGTTGCCACTCTATGATACTTTTCGTACCCGACTCATTTACAAGTGTCAGTTATTTACATTTATAGACAACCTATAACAGGATTTTTTAATACACAGTCAATCTATTCAGGACGAGACAAAATTAAAAGTCCGGTTGTGTAACTACCCAAATGTCGGAATCGAAACAGTTTCTAAATATAATTCGTATCTTTGACCCCGATCAACAGACTGAACTTATAGAGATAATGAAACAATACAACTTTGACGAGATCATCGAACGTCGTGGAACCAATTGTGTCAAGTACGATCTTCTAAAGAAAGACTTCGGTAACGAGAACCTTGTTCCACTTTGGGTAGCCGACATGGATTTCCGGACACCAGACTTTATTGTCAACGCAATCAAGAAGCGTCTGGAGCATGAGATTTTCGGGTACACATTCGATTCGGATTCCTATTATAACAGTATCATCGAGTGGGTACATTATAAACATAACTGGAAAATCCAACGCGAATGGCTTAGTTATATTCCCGGCATCGTAAAGGGAATCGGTTTCGTTTTGCAATGCTTCACCAAACCTGGTGACAAAGTAATTATCCAGCCACCGGTCTACCATCCTTTCCGCATCGTTCCGGAAAACATGCACCGTGAGGTTGTCTACAACCCGCTCAAAACAGTAGACGACATTTACGAGATGGATTTCGAGAATCTTGAATCGGTCATCGATGAGCATTGCAAAGTCCTGATCCTTTGCAACCCTCATAATCCAGGCGGTGTCGTCTGGAAAAAAGACACACTGGTCAAGTTGGCCGAGGTTTGTGCCAAACACAATATACTCGTTATCTCCGATGAAATACATGCAGAGATGGCTTATCCGCAATATACGCATCATCCGTTTGCAACGGTTTCGGAGACAGCCGCCAATTGCAGCATTACTTTCATGGCTCCGAGCAAGACTTTCAACATTGCCGGAATCGTCACCTCCTACTCGATCATTCCCAATGCGGAAATACGAGAAAAATTCTATTCCTTCATGGAAGCAGGAGAATTCAATGCCGGGACGATCTTTGCCTATACGGCAACAGAAGCGGCTTATACATACGGAGCCGAATGGTTGCAACAGATGCGGATGTATATCACTGAGAATGTCCGCTTCGTAGATGAATATTGCAAATCCAAACTCCCGAAGATCAAAGTCTATCCCCCTCAGGCATCTTTCCTTGTATGGTTGGATTGCCGTGACCTGAAACTAAGCCAGCCTGAACTGGTAAGCTTGTTCCAAGATAAAGCCGGCCTGTTGCTGAACGACGGAAGCATGTTCGGTCCCGGAGGTGAAGGGCATATGCGTTTGAATATCGGCTGTCCGCGTTCCGTCCTGTCTTCCGCACTGGATGCTTTGAAAAAAGCGATAGATAAGAAATAAAGCCGTTTGCCTATTTAATTATCCAGAGATTGGGCAGACAAGTCGGAAATTATGCGTAAATTTGTTGCCATTTTATTTATCATAAATACAATTACAAATGAAAATTACAGCAAATAAGTTCGTTGCAGTTACTTACGATCTGAACGTAGGCGAAGGCGAAGAACGCGAATTGATGGAAAGAGCAACAGCTGAAACACCTCTGAAATTCATCTTTGGTACAGGCGCTATGCTCCCCGCTTTTGAAGACGCTCTGAAAGGACTGGAAGTAGGCGACAAATTTAATTTTTCTATAACTCCGGCTGATGCATACGGCGAATATGTGGAGGAACACGTACTGGATCTTCCAAAGAATATTTTCGAGGTAGACGGCAAGTTCGACTCGGAAATGATCAAAGAAGGCAACACGGTACCGATGATGGATTCGAACGGCAACCGCATGAACGGTTCTGTCTTGGAAGTAAAAGAAGATGTTGTCGTTATGGACTTCAACCATCCGTTGGCTGGCGAAACATTGCATTTCAATGGTGAAGTTATCGATGTACACGAACCGACAGCTGAAGAAATCGCAGCCCTCACAGCTCCGGCTGGTGGATGCGGTTGTGGATGTGACGACTGCGGAAGCGGTTGTGGCGACCATAACCACGAAGGTGGATGCGGATGTGGCGGATGCCATTAAAGAATTGACAATTGACAATTTTAGCAAGGGTGAATACATTTGGAAACATATACAGGCTGACCTCTTTCGGAGAGTCGCACGGTCCCGGAATCGGAGGCGTAATAGACGGATGCCCTGCTGGTATCGAACTAGATACGGCATTTATCCAAAGTGAACTGAACCGCCGTAAACCGGGACAGTCCAAAATCACAACCCCACGCAAGGAAGACGACGAAGTACAGTTCCTTTCCGGTATTTACGAAGGAAAAACGACAGGGACTCCGATCGGTTTCATCATCTGGAACAAGAACCAGCACTCGGCGGACTACGATAATATGAAGAATGTTTATCGTCCTTCCCATGCAGATTACACCTACCAGACCAAATACGGAATCCGCGACCCGCGCGGAGGTGGACGTTCGTCTGCACGTGAAACGATCGCCCGTTGCGTAGCCGGAGCAATTGCCAAACTGGTTCTTCGCCAGAAAGGTATCCGGATACAAGCATTTACCTCACAGGTCGGGAACATCAAACTTAACGGCTCATACACGGATTACGACTTGGACAAGGCGGAAGATACGGCCGTACGTTGTCCGGACCCGGCGACCGCCGAAAAAATGGAGGCTTTGATCGCCGAAGTGAAATCCAAAGGAGATACGATCGGCGGCGTCATCACCTGCGTAGCACAGGGAGTTCCCATTGGTCTGGGCGAACCGGTATTCGGAAAGTTGCATGCGGCATTGGGACATGCGATGTTGACAATCAATGCCGTAAAAGGGTTCGAATACGGTGACGGTTTCGAAGCGGCCTTATATCGTGGCTCGGAACGGAACGACCGTTTCTTCAACGACAACGGACACATCAACACCCATACGAATCATTCCGGTGGCATACAGGGAGGTATCTCGAACGGGCAGGATATTTATTTCCGTGTTGCCTTCAAATCGGTCGCCACCATCCTGATGGAACAGGAAACCGTCAATATGGAAGGTGAAGACACGATCCTGAAAGCCCGCGGACGCCATGATCCGTGTGTTTTACCTCGAGCTGTCCCTATCGTCGAATCAATGGCAGCAATGACACTGTTGGATTTTCTGCTTATGCAGAAAATCCGAAATTGAGAATTGACAATTGACAATTAAATGTATCAGACAATTATCAGATTGTATTTTTAATTGTCAATTGCCAATTATTCATGGTGATAGGGTTCATTATTCAGAATTGTCATCGCCCTATAGAGCTGCTCGATAAAGACCAGGCGGATCATCTGGTGGGAGAAAGTCATTTTGCTTAAGGATATTTTCTCGGCGGCGGCTTTATAAACAGCATCGCTGAAACCATACGGACCACCGACAACAAAAACCAGGCGCTTCGGGACTGTATGCGTCTTTCTTTCTATATAGGTGGAAAACTGCACCGATGTAAATTCTTTTCCTTTTTCATCCAACAAAACCAAATAGTCACCCGGCTGTAATGCTTTCAGAATCAAATCTCCTTCCTTCTCTTTTTGTTGGGATTCGGAAAGATTTTTGACGTTCTTAATATCAGGGATCACTTCCATTTCAAAAGGGATATAATGGACCAGGCGGTTCTTATACTCATTGATCGCTTCCACAAAATAGCCGGCATCCGTCTTGCCGATCACAATCAGCGCAATTTTCATTCGTTTACATTTTAGAGATTGAGGGTGCTAAATTACAGGAAAAAATACATACCTTTGTACGATAATACTCACAAAAAGAGGAGAAAGCTTATGAAACGATTATTTTTGACGTTGGCATTGGTTCTCTCGGTTCTGAGTGTAATGGCTGCCGACATAGTTCCTATATCGAACGCTTTTAAAAGAGGCAACGTCTCGTCGCTCAGTGGATCAATGGACAAGGAAGTCGACATGGCCCTACCGGGTTCATCCAAAAAGTGCAATGCAAACGACGCTGTTTCAATGCTGAATGCCTTCTTCGGAGGGAACAAGCCGACAGGATTCACAGTCGTTCACCATGCTGATAAAAAAGAGACTGGTTTCTTTGTCGGTAAACTACCTACTTCATCCGGTGAATATCGCGTAAACGTGACATACCGTGCAGAAGGAAACAAAGCGATTATACAGTCTATCAGAATTGAATAACAAGATCTTATGATTTATACCTTGTCACATATAAATCATAAATCATAAATCATAAATCAACAGTAACATGAACGTACAAGAGACAAAAGAACAACTGATTGCGGAACTGATCCGCCTGGCATTCGCAGAAGATATAGGTGATGGCGACCATACGACTTTATGTTGCATTCCGGCTACGAAAATGGGGAAGAGCCAGCTGATCGTGAAAGAAGACGGCGTATTGGCCGGTGTCGAAATGGCTGAACGTATTTTCCACACATTCGATCCGGATCTGAAAATGACGACATTCATCCATGACGGAGCCGAAGTGAAGAAAGGCGATATCGCTTTCGTTGTCGAAGGGAAGGTACAGTCTTTGTTGCAAACGGAACGCTTGATGCTCAACGTCATGCAACGCATGAGCGGTATTGCCACCACGACACGCAAATATGTCAAGGCTCTGGAAGGAACGAAAACACGCGTGCTAGATACGCGTAAGACGACTCCGGGCCTGCGCATGGTCGAGAAAGAAGCGGTTAAAATCGGTGGCGGTGTCAACCATCGTATCGGGTTGTTCGATATGATTTTGCTGAAGGACAACCATGTGGACTTTGCCGGCGGTATCGAAGCGGCCATCACACGCTGCCATCAGTATCTGAAAGAGAAAAACAAGGATTTGAAGATTGAAATCGAGGTTCGTAACTTCGACGAGTTACAGGAAGCAATGCGTGTCGGCGGTATCGACCGTATCATGCTGGACAACTTCAATATCGAGAATACGAAGAAAGCCGTCGAAATGGTTGCCGGACGTTACGAGCTGGAATCTTCAGGTGGCATCACATTCGCCACGCTTCGCGATTATGCCGAATGCGGTGTAGATTATATCTCAGTCGGAGCCCTGACACACTCTGTCAAGGGGCTGGATATGAGCTTTAAGGCTTGCTAAAAAACTTTAGTTTGGGGGGGGCGAGCGACCTCGCCCCTACGAAATACGCGTTACGATGTCACCCCGTAATTGGTATTGCTGATTGCTTTCCGGACATGTGGCGATACCTTTCTCATTAAAGGAGAGGCGATGCCCGTATTCGCTCACCCAACCGATCCGGCGGGAAGGATTGCCGACAACCAAAGCGTATGGCGGAATATCTTTAGTGACCACGGCCCCTGCACCGATCATGGCATATTCGCCGATCGTATGGCCGCAAACGATCGTTGCGTTCGCACCGATAGAAGCACCTTTGCCGACATACGTTTTCAAATATTGGTCTTTACGGGAAACGGCACTGCGGGGATTGACCACATTTGTAAAAACGCAGCTGGGTCCTAAAAAAACATCATCCCCGCAAGTCACGCCGGTATAAACGGAAACATTGTTCTGCACCTTCACATTATCCCCTAAGACGACCTGCGGAGAAATCACGACATTCTGTCCGATATTGCAATTCCGACCGATTGAGCATCCCGGCATAATATGGGAAAAATGCCAGATGTGTGTGCCGTCTCCAATCGTGCATCCGGGATCGATAACGGCTGTTTCATGTGCCTTATAAGTTTCCATTTACTTATATATTAAGAAGATTGTTGGTTTCTTGCTCAAATCAGGAACCTTTCCGACCCATTCCTTAACAGGACGCGTATGGATATATTCATCTTCGCAAGTGATATTCGAAGCAATACACAATTTGGTCGAAGGGCGGCACGTACGGATCAACTCCTCCGCCAATTTATTATTGCGGTAAGGCGTTTCGATGAACAGTTGCGTCTGGTTCTCCGAGTAGATGCGCCCTTCCAGCTTCTTGATCGCATTCGTACGCTGTGAAGCATCGATCGGCAGATAGCCATGAAAAGCAAAGCTCTGCCCGTTAAAACCGGAACCCATCACCGACATCAGGATCGAAGAAGGGCCGACCAGCGGAACCACCTTGTAACCTTTACGCTGTGCAATAGCCACCACATCCGCACCCGGATCAGCAACAGCCGGACAGCCGGCCTCCGAGATCACGCCGACCGACTCGCCTTTGGCCAAAGGGGCCAGATAGCCGGTAACCTCTTCAGGCGACGTATGCTTGTTCAGTTCAGAAAAGACAAGATCGTCTATCACGATAGAGGGTTCTGTCTTTTTCAGGAAACGGCGTGCCGTACGCACATTTTCAACAATGAAATGACGGATGGAAAGGATAACATCCCGGTTATATTCGGGAAGCACCCGGCGATGTTCAACGTCGCCAAGCGTGACGGGAATGAGGTAAAGAGCGGACATACTTTTTTAATAGACAATTGATAATTGATTACGCAAAAGTAGTATTTTTGCCGAAAACAAGCGAAAAGAGATGGCACTTCCGATAGATTTTATTACACGTACCCGCGCATTGCTGGGAAATGAGTTCGACAGTTTCGAAGCGGCGTTGCAGGCCGATGTCCCCGTCAGCATCCGTATCAACGAAAAGAAAGGCACTCCTATCCCGGCAGCCGATATTCCGAATAACCGGGTGGCTTGGTGCGATACAGGCTATTACCTGCCTGAAAGGCTTTCGTTTACTTTCGATCCGCTCTTCCATGCCGGCGCCTACTACGTACAGGAAGCGTCGTCCATGTTTCTCGAACAGGTGATCCGCAGTCATGTGAAAACGCCTGTCCGATGTCTCGACCTATGTGCCGCTCCGGGAGGTAAATCAACTCATCTGGCGGCGTGCCTGCCGGAAGGGAGCCTGCTGGTCAGCAATGAAGTGATCCGTAGCCGGAGTCATATACTTGCGGAAAATATCGCCAAGTGGGGAAATCCGAATTGCATCGTGACAAATAATGATCCGAAAGAGATCGGCTGCCTTACGCATTTCTTTGATGTGATCATCGCTGACGTACCCTGTTCCGGCGAAGGCATGTTCCGCAAAGATACCGATAGTACAGGCGAATGGAGTATCGCGAACGTCGAACTCTGTGCCGGACGCGGGCGCCGCATCATCCACGATGTCTGGAACGCACTGAAGCCCGGTGGTCTGCTGATCTATAGCACCTGTACCTACAACACGGAGGAGGATGAAGAGAATATCCATTATATAACGGAAGAATTGGGAGCCGAAGCACTGCCCATCCCCATAAAGGACGAATGGCAAATCACCGGCCCATTGAAATATAACCATCCGGTCTACCGTTTTTTCCCGCACAAGACCAAGGGCGAAGGTTTCTTCCTCGCCGCCCTGCGCAAAGCGGATGGCGAGACGGAAGAGATCCGGTTCAAAAACAAGAATAAAAAAGAAAAGGGGAAAACGGCTCCTGCCATCCCGAAAGCTGTCAAATCCTTTCTGTCGGACACGTCTTCTTTTTCACCCGAATGGAGCGGTAGTATCCTCAGGATGCTCCCCGAATCCGTCCGGGGGGCCTATCCCCTGCTTCGTGAGCACCTGCGCATTCTTTCGGCCGGCATCTGTATCGGCGAGGCGAAAGGAAAAGATTTCATCCCTGCCGAGGAGCTCGCACTCAGCACGGCTCTGCGTCCGGATGCTTTTCCCGTGGCTGATTTAGATTGGGACGATGCGATCCGGTATCTGAAAAAAGAAGCCCTGCTCCTACCCGCCGGTACAGAGAAAGGCTACGTATTGGTCCGTCACAAAAAGTTTCCGCTCGGCTTCGCCAAACATCTCGGCAACCGCGCCAACAACCTCTACCCGCAGGAATGGCGCATCCGCACGGGGTATGTACCGGAACAGGTGAAGACGTTCGAATAATGTTGCACAACATAATAAAAAAGATTGTCATTCAAGAGGTTCATCCCAATAATAAACAGTAATTTTATACCGAACAAAATATAAACAGTATGGCAACAAAAAGCCACAAATGCACAGACAAATTCATGACACCAGGTAACACAATGGAGGTCGTTCAGGCGAGACGGTACTTTTTTAGTTTTCCAAATAAGAGTTCTCTTTTATTCACATAAATTCTAAATCTTATGAAAACAACTATTTTACAATCATTATTCAAAATTGCCTTGCTACTATTCGGCATGGTGGTCGGGGTCGGATGCGACGATTCGGACAATCCGGATAATAGAATACAAGAGGGGATAGAAATTTCCGGCATACTAGCAAAAACCGTAGAAAACGGTACAGAGATCAAGTACCCAACGGAGATAACCCCCTTCTTGACCTTAAGAAAAGATCTCACATTCGAAGGAGATGCCGTGTGCAACAGCATCAAAGGAGACTACAAATACAGTGCAGACAATGGGCAATTCAAAATCGAAGGTTTGATAGCGACTGAACTTGGATGTACATCCCCGCATCATGAAGCCGAAACAATGTATCTCGATTATTTCAGGAAAATCTCTTCCTTCAAGCAAGACAGGGAAAATGTCAGGTTCTATTTCGGGGAAAATAGCTATTTGGAGTATAAATCAATATCTGAAAAAAAATGAAAACAACAAGAACTTTTATCATCGTTTTAACCTTTGCCTGCGTTTCACTATTGGTAAATGCACAACTCAGTACAAATGAATTACCATTCTCATTCAGAGTGGAAAATCAACATTTATTCATACAAAAGAACGCACAAATAAACTCCTATAAAGCACTACTTCCCAAAACGGTTGAAGAATTGAATACGGAGAAGATCAAGAAAACGAAGGAGACAATGAAAATGTACCACCTCGTTTTGGCTATCCTATACCTGTCAATTGGGATATGACCAATGCTGGCAACTGGACTGTACTAACAAATGGAGACAAACTCTGGACAATGGAAATATCATCACCGAATGCTCTTTCCATAAACTTATTGTATGACAAATTCTAGTTGCCAGAAGGAACTAGTCTGTTTTTATACAGTAAAGACAAAAAACAATATATGGGTGGCTTTACTTCTATTAATAGTAAAGGAGACTCCATTAATCTAAAAGGTTTTGCAACTGGTATTATTCAAGGAAGTAATGTCATTTTAGAATATTATCAACCTGCACATATCTCGCAAACCGCTATAATATCAATATGCAATGTTGTACATGGATATAAACCAATCGTTGCACCTGCAATCCTAACTCGTTCATTCGGAGGATCTGGCAATTGCCAAGTAAACATTAACTGTCCAGAAGGTGAAGATTGGCAAAAAGAAAAAAGAGCTATAGCTTTAATAGTAGTAAATGGATTCCGATATGCAACAGGAGCACTTCTTAACACAACGGCTAACGATAAGCGGCCAATCTTTTTAACAGCAGATCATTGTCTCGGAGGATGGGGCAATTATAATATAAAATATGATGCTGTAACAAATCCAAACTTAAATCATTACATGTTCTATTGGAATTATGAAAGTCCCTCATGTTCTCGTGGAGGAAGCGAACCCCAAATCCTATCGACTTCCGGAGCAACCATATTGGCAAATAATGAATATTCCGATTTTGCACTATTATCCTTAAATGAAGATCCAAAGAATCTTTCCGGTTATGACCCTTATTATTTAGGTTGGGATAGAATAACGTCTTTAAGTTCCACCGGAGTTGTCGGTATCCACCACCCAAGTGGTGATGTTAAGAAAATAGCGACATCGTTTAACCTGCCGGCAAATACTACTCCATATTGGCGTGTTAATTGGAGTCAAACAACAAACGGTTTTTCCGTAACAGAAGGAGGTTCTTCCGGATCACCTCTATTGACAAGAAATACACATCGAGTCATCGGCCAATTATTTGGTGGTTCAGATATCAACTGCAATAATCCTGCAGCAGACTATGCTATCTACGGCCAATTTCATCTTTCTTGGGATTACGGAACCAATCCTCAACGTCGTCTGAAAGACTGGCTTGATCCTAATAACACGGGAGCCCAATTCGTAGATGGCATCCCTGTTCCAGAACCGGAGCCAGACCCAGATCCTTATGTTATCCATATAAATGGCAGTTTTTATCAACTGAATTGCCCGTTATTAGAAAATCAAAAAGTAACTGTCGACCACTGGGGCGGTGCTTACGACGTTTGTAAAAACCAAGAAGTTGTTTTGGAATTTACTTCCAACAAAAAGAATCTGACATGCAGTTTATGGGACGGAACAGGCCCATTCTATCTGCAATACTTTCCACGAGGAGATTACTACACACTTTCTTGTACACCACAAAGCGATATATTCGAACTTTCCTTCACAGACGGGAATATAACTGAATATATAGCTTTTGAAACACAGGACTATTATACGATCTCTTATAGCAACTCATCTCAACTAATACAAATAGACATTAATGAGGATATGGCAAGAATGAAAAACAGCAGTTCATACAAAGTTGCGATTTATAATCAGACAGGCTCATTAATGAAACAGGTCTCTATGGCAAATAAAACAATCTCCATAAATACTACGGAGTTTCCCAATGGAATTTATTTCATACACCTCATGGATAACACAGGTGAAAAGATCGGTTCGAAGAAGATATCAATCAGCCACTAATCTTAATAAAAGGAAGGGGGGAAAACATTATCCATCTTCTCCCCTCCCTTTTCTTTTTCCGTCAATCCATGCAAAACGTATAGAGCGAAGCTTCGCCCCGCCGGAGCAGTTTCGCTTTTTTCGTACCCGGGGCATAAACGAAGGTTTCCGCCACGACAACCCTCTGGTTCTTTTCATCGAGATGGGCATGGCTGACAAACGGGCCGCCCATCATGTCGCCTTCCATCTCCCATAAGCCTCGCACGACTCCACAGTATTCCCCGTTCTTCGAGATTGCCTCGTAAGAGGGGGTAAAACGCTTTTCGGTCGTCATATAAGAACCGGGAAACGCCCCCTGTATATGTTCTCCCAAAACGGAATCGCGCATGGCGACCAGATAATCCAACGTAAACGTGCGTCCGCTGACATAAGGAAAACTATACACGACCATATCGATCCGTCCTCTCGTGCCATGATCAGTCACCCAAAAGAAATCTGCCGTATCTTTGTAAGAACACATCTCTTCCGGAGCATACAGCTGCGCATTGAAACGTGCCCTCACTTTGTCATTCACCCAGACGCTATGCGAACTTTCCAGATAATCGGCCTGCCGTTCCCGTTCTTTCTCTCCCAACCAAGCAACCAATGATGTGCCTTGTTTTTCCAAGTATTCAGCCAAAATCCGGGAAGAAGGAGCGTTGAGCGTAACCACTTCCTGCCCCGTAGCCCACCGGTCTTTTTCCTTATGTACAGACACTTTTGTATAAAGGGATTCATCGATTCGGACATGGATAATGTTGCGGACATAATGCAGCAGACCGTTAAACTGGAAAGGCTCGGCATACGTCACCCGCATGGCCGGCTCATTCTGCGGCAGTCCCGGAATAGGAGCAGTCAGTTGGTCGTACAGTAACCGACCCGCTTCCCCTTTCCACGCATCTTTGTCCATTACCACCAATACTTCATAAGCAAAACCAGTTGCCCTCTTCATAAAGATAGACTGTTTAGCCGGTTTGGATGACCGATTACAAGCGGTCCCCCCTATCAGGGCGATCAGAATCAAAGTTAATAGAAATCGCGTTCTCATATCATTCCTCCATTAGATTATCTTAAAAAATTAAATTTACACGAAACAAAGATAGAGAGGAAGAAAAAGAAAGAAAAGAGACGATGCCGGACAAGTGAGACACCGGATAACAAACTAATATACAACCATATAAACCAATCAAAAAGTAACAAATATCCAATTTGGCGGACAATCCGTCTCTTTCCGGTCCTTAATAAAGACGAATAAATTGATCCAAATCGACCTTCTCATCCAGTCGGAGCTTCTTCTTCAACCGGTTTTTCGATTTGGTCAGTGCTTCCGAAGTATTATTGAAAACAGCCAATTGTTCCTTCCGCGAGAAGTTCCATTTGACCAGACAGCAGATTTCCTGTTCATGGCGGGTAATCCCTCGCTTCTCCTTCAAGTCGGACAAGACATGGTGGAAAAGGATATCGGTCAGATGGAACAGCCCATTCCATTCCTCGCGGGTAAGGTTCGTGCGAAGCGGATCCTCTTTCAACTGGACCAGCATCGAAAGGGAATCGGACTGGCATTCGTTTTCAACCGATAAGGAGGAAATTATCCGCTCGCTCTCCCGGAGTTTCTGCTGGTAGAACTCAAGGTCAGACATCCGTTCCTTATAGTATTCGGATTCGGATGCCGAATGCAACAAGTCTTCTTCCAACTGCTTCACCTGCCTGGCATATTCGTAACGTTCCTTTTGCCAACGGCAGATGGCCGCTTTATTCCGTTTCAGCTTCTCCTTCACCAACCGAAAGCGTTCTTGTCTGCCACCCGTACGAAACCCGACCGCAAATCCGAGCAAGGCTCCTGCGATCAGGGCGACAAAACATAAGGTAAATAATACGAATGTCCAGGGAAAAGGAAGATCCATACCGTCTATATTTTGTTTTTCAGATATTCATAAACAGCCAGTTGTGCCCGGACTTTCACCGGGTTGCCATCCCGTTTGAAATTGTTATGTAGATGTTCGTCGATCAAACAGGCTTTTACATTATCTTGCAACTGGATATTCAGGATATCTATGATATTTCGCTTGATCTCCGCATTCAGAATCGGGAAAGCAGTCTCTATACGCCGATTCAGGTTCCGGCGCATCCAATCGGCAGAAGTCAGGAACAGCTCCTCCTCACCATCATTATAGAAGTACCAGATGCGAGAATGTTCCAGAAACATATCCACTATACGGGTCACCCGGATATTCGCACTGAACGGACGGTTCGGAACCAGGCAACAAATTCCCCGGACAATCAGATCGATTTCCACCCCGTTCTCGCTTGCGTTATACAATTCATTGATCATATTCTGGTCATGCAGTCCGTTCATCTTCAACACGATGCGTCCTTTACGTCCGGCCTTCACGTGCTCAATCTCCCGATGGATCATGCGAGTCAGTTCCGGCACCATATTGAAGCGGGCGACCAGCAGATGGCGGAATGTCGGTCCGGCCAGCTTCCCTTCCAGCACCGCAAACACTTTGTTTATATCGGTTATCAATTCCGCATTCGAAGTCAGCAACGCCATATCGGAATAGATGCGTGCCGTTTTTTCATTGAAATTGCCGGTACTCAAATAGGCAAAATCCCGCCGTTTGCAGCCGTCTTCCGTATCTTTCCGCAGAATAACCGCCACTTTTGCATGTACTTTCAGTCCGGGGATGCTATAGATGATGCGAATACCCGCCTGCTCCATCCGTTCGGCCGTACTCATATTGTTCTCTTCGTCGAAACGGGCTTTCAACTCCACAAAGACCGTCACCTTCTTCCCGTTCTGAGCAGCGCTGATCAACGTGTTGATAACAGCCGAATTCTCCGCCACCCGGTATTGCGTGATTTTGATCTCATCTACTTTCGGATCAAAAGCCGCCTCCATCAGGAAGCGGATCAGGTAGTCGAAAGACTGATAGGGGAAATGCAACAGGATATCCCGTTTTTTCACCGCCCGGAAGACAGAGCCCATCTCGTCCAGAAAAGGCACACGCATGGGAGACGGGACCAGCTGCTCCAGTTCTTTTCCTCTTGGATTCGGCAGTTTGATCAGATCCTGCAAATTGTTATACCGTCCTCCCAATACCAGATCGTCTGTGGTAATACCAAAAGCATTGCATATAAACGCCAAGAAATCATCAGGCATATTGCTGTCATACATAAATCGGCTTAAGGCACCGATCTTGCGCTTTTTCACTTTCTTACGAATGTTTTCCACGATATTCCCGCCTTTCTCGTCATCCAGGTAAATATCGGCATCCCGTGAAATCTTGATGCTATAACAACTCTCCACCACATAGCCGGGGAAGATACTGGACAAATTGGCCCGGATAATATCGTCGATAAACATGATATAGTGTTTTCCTTCATGCGTAGGCAATTCGATAAAACGAGGTACTTTCGCATACGGGATTTTCATCAGGGCATAATAATAGTCCGGCACATAATCCGGCTCCGCCATCCGCTTGCTCTTTTTCACCATCCGGATCACCAGATAAAGACGACGGTCGCGTATGAACGTACGGATATCCCCCGCTTGTATCATGACCGGCGAGAGAAAAGGGAACACCTCTTCATTGAAAAAGTTATGCACGAATTCTTCATGAAACGGTTCCGGCCGGCTGTCCTGATACAGGTAGATATCCTGCCGGTTCAATTCCTGCAATACTTTGGAGAATATGCGATAGTATTCGCGCTGCTGTCGGTTCACCTCTTCCGTGATTTCGGCAAGCGTCTCTTCGGCTTCCGCCCCGCTTTCTTCGGTGAAGTTCTTTTTCATGATTACTCCCCGGTGCTCGGCAACCCTTATTTCGTAAAACTCTTCGAGATTGGACGAATAGATCGACAGGAACTTGATACGCTCATAGATAGGGAGCGTTTCATCCTCCGCTTCCAGCAAAACGCGATAGTTGAAGGACAACCAGCTAATATCACGTTTAAAGTATTTATGTGAATTCTCCATCGTATTATTATCTTCGGTCGGTAAATATAAATACTTTTGTGGGATAAAAGAAATTGTTATGCTTAAAATAGGACTTCTTTCAGATACCCACGCCTGGTGGGACGACAAGTACATGGAATATTTCTCGGAATGTGACGAGATCTGGCATGCTGGAGATATCGGTTCGGACACACTGGCGGCACGCCTGGCTGCCTTGAAACCGCTTCGTGCCGTATATGGCAACATCGACGGGCAATCGCTTCGGCTGCAATATCCGCAGGTCGCTCATTTCAAAGTTGAAGAAGTAAACGTGATGATGACACATATAGGAGGCTATCCCGGACGTTATAACCCGCTTATCCGGAAAGAACTGTACGACACCCGCCCTAATCTTTTCATTGCCGGACATTCGCATATCCTGAAAGTCGCTTTCGACAGAAGTTTGAATTGTTTGTATATAAATCCGGGAGCAGCCGGTAAAAGCGGGTTTCATCAGGTAAGGACTCTGGTACGTTTCGTTATAGACGGGAAACAGATCAAGGATTTGGAAGTTATTGAATTGGGGAACCGATAAGAAGGTGTCAAAACATCTTCATCACGATCTTTCAGTAAACAGTAATTTGTTCTGACATACCTCCTTATCGATTCTAACAACCAGCACAGCAGAAATTTTCTGCCAGCAGGACCGTGTTTTGCAAATAAGCAAACTCCTGTTCAAAATATTCGCTGAAAACACCCGAACCCAGATTTTCTTCAATCTGTTTGGAAGTCCAGAGCTTTCCGTTCGGTTGTTTGATCTGATCCATGACCTTTTCTGAACGCACACACATCACATACAAGTTCACCAGATGTTTCACCTTTTCGTTCTCAAATGTGTACCGAATCAGGAAGCGGGGCATGACATCTTCTTTTTCACCCAAGCCACCCATTGTTTCACGTACCGTACTTTCTATACTATGACGGAACAAAACATAGCTGTAGAACGGATAGTCGATCGTATCAGGAGATACAAAAGACTTCTTCCCTCTGTTTACCAGATAAAGCATTCCCTGATAAATAACAGCCACACGTACGACAGGATGATAATACTTTTTTGGTAACGAACGACTTACGGATCGAGCTATGCAACCTATCACCTTTCCACCGTCGTTCAGAACAGGTAACCACATTTCTTTCCGAAGGCTGCCTTGCATCATCGAAATCCTTATCTGTTCATATAGAATCAAAAATACTCCGATAACGATCCCAAGCTCTCTGTATAAAAAACGCTCCATACGCACGCTCTGCATCGTTTCGGGCAGAATACTGTATACCAAAATAATGAACAGATGCAATGTATAAAGGTTCTGGATGAGCTGGGCGACAAAAAAGAATTCATTTAACGTAGTACGCATCAATGTCCGCTTGTAGGTCGGATGCTGAGAAGTCCGGATCCGTCGCAATATTGTCCGCTTGGCAAACCCCAAAAACGCCAATACCACAACCAACAACACTTCTGTTATCAACGGAGAATAAATAAACAACACCGGTTCAAGCCGAAGGCAAAGAAAAATCGAATAAAGAACTAATGTTGTCGCAGCCGGTAACAACAAAAATTGATAAACCTTATCCTTACTCAGGATCTGAAACAAGAAAATACAAACGAAACAAAAGGTAACGCCGATTATGAAGGATAACAAATATGAAAAATAATTATCCAAAAACATAAACAGCAACAGTGGCACTAAGCCTATAGCCTGATTATCCAGGCTCCTCTTCACTTTGTTCATACCCTTTCCACCTTTTTTCCCTTTATAACATAACAAACTGTACAGAGAAATGTTTTCGCCATCATACGTGTTTTTCAGCGTGATAAGAGGAACGGACCAGTGGAGCGCTTTCCACCTTTTTGAACCCTTTTTGTAAAGCAATTGATTTATAAGACTCAAACTGTTCGGGCGTAACGTATTCTTTTACCGGAATATTTTTCCGGCTTGGCTGCAAGTATTGCCCGATTGTCAAGACGGAGACACCGGCAGCCCGCACGTCATCCATCAATTCGCAAACTTCCTCGACTGTTTCACCTAGGCCTACCATTATACCGGTCTTGGCAACAACGCCTTGTGCAGCTATACGCGCAAGCACGGAGAGGCTCACTTCGTACTTCGCGGCACTACGCACTTCGGGACTGATACGGCGAACGGTTTCCATATTATGGGATATTATTTCGGGAGCGGCTGCCACCACTTTATCCACCAGTTCCAACCGTCCCTGAAAGTCGGGGATTAAGACCTCTACTGTCGTTTCAGGATTAACCGCTTTTATCGTACGGATCGTATCCACCCAATGCTGCGCACCCAAATCAGGCAAATCATCCCGGTCGACAGAAGTAATCACCGCATGTTTCAAATTCATCAGTCGGATGCTTTCCGCCACATTCGCAGGCTCCTTCGGGTCCAACGGGAGCGGCTTGCCAGTCAACGTATTGCAGAAACGGCAAGAACGCGTACAGATATCTCCCGCAATCATAAAGGTAGCCGTCCCTCTGCTCCAGCACTCTCCCATATTCGGACATTTCCCGCTGGTGCAGATCGTATGCAGGCAGTGGGATTCAACGATGCTTTTTGTTCGTGTGAACTGTTCGTTCCCACCCAGCCGGATTTTTAACCAATCCGGCTTTCTCAAATGTTCTGACATTATAAGTTACAAATTATCAAATAAAAAGTTAGACATTCTGGTATACAGATGATAGCGGGTGTTTCCACCGTAAATACTATGATTACGGTCTTTGTAAACCTGCATTTCAAACTGTTTACCGGCTTGTACCAAGCTCTCAGCATAATCCATTGTCTGCTGGAAATGCACATTATCGTCGGCTGTGCCATGAATCAACAACAACTTCCCCTGCAAATCCTTCGCCAGACGGATCGGTGAAGTAGCGGCATACCCTTCAAAATTTTCTTTTGGCGTACGCATGAAACGTTCCGTATAGACAGAATCGTAATATTTCCAATCGGTAGGAGGTGCAACAGCAATACCGGCTTTGAAAGTTCCATTGCCAACACTCATGGCCATCAGCGTATTGTAACCGCCGAAGCTCCATCCCCAGATAGCCATGCGGTTCTTGTCGACAAACGGCAATTTGCCTAAAGCCTGTGCCGCTTCCACCTGGTCCTTGGATTCTAGTTCCCCCATCCGCAGATAGGTACATTTACGGAAGGCTTCTCCGCGGGCTCCTGTACCACGTCCGTCCACACAAACCGTAATGATCCCGTTAGCCGCCAAATATTGTTCCCAGTCAAAGCTATATTTATCCAATACCTGCTGGGAGTTCGGGCCACTGTACTGGAACATCAGAACCGGATATTTTTTCGACTCGTCGAAATCGACCGGCTTCACGATCCATGCATTCAGTTCATAATCGGAAGCTGTACGCACTTTGATAAATTCTTTCTCGGCATATGAATAGCCAGCCAGCTTATCGACTAAACGGGCATTATCCTGCAGGACACGCAGGACTTTATTCGACTTCGTCTCGTTTACGGTGATTTTAACCGGCGTATTTGCATTTGAATATTGATTTACATAATAAGCGAAGTTATCGCTGAATGTTGCATTATTCGTTCCTTCCTGTGTGGAAAGTTTCGTCTTTACTCCTTTCGCATCGATTTTATATATAGCACGCCGGATCGGACTTTCTTCGGCCGATTCATAATAGACCGTCTTTGTCGCTTCATCATAACCCAGAAACGCAGTCACATCCCAATTGCCCTTCGTCACCTGGCGCTGCATGACACCCGTAGGAGAATACAGATAAATATGCGCATAACCATCCTGTTCGTTTACATATGAGAAACTGTTCGCATAGAAATGGATGGAGTTCAACCATTCCGAATCGACATAAGCCTTATTTTCATCACGCAGGATCAAACGGAAAACACCGCTTTTCGGATTCGCATAATACATATTGAAAACATTCTGATGACGGTTCAAGGTCATCACAGCCAACTGATCGTCATTATTCGTAAAAACAATCCGCGGAATATAGCTGTCCGCTTCTACCGGAACTTTCAATTCTTTTGTATCCTTCGTCGTCACGTCATAAGAATGCAACGTAACTTTCGAATTCTTCTCACCAGCCTTCGGATATTTATAATTATAATAGCCGGGATATAATCCCTCTCCGAACATCTGCATCGAATATTCGGGAACTTCCGATTCGTCGAAACGCACAAAAGCCAGCTGCTCGCTGTTCGGAGACCAAGCCATCAGGTTCGTTACAGCAAACTCTTCTTCATAGACCCAATCGGTAATGCCATTCAGGATTTTATTCATTTCACCGTCTTTCGTCACCTGGACCTCTGTATCATAATCGAATTTACGAATCCATATATTATTGTCACTCACATAAGCGACCATCCTCCCGTCCGGCGAGAATGTCGGAATCATCTGCTTGCCTTTCGAATCTGAAATCGGTTTCACATAATTACGGCGCACATCGTAGTCATACACATTCGCCTTGAATGAACGGCGATAGATCGGTTCCGTATCGCGCCATACAAGAATATGGTGTCCGGTACTGCTAATCGTGTATCCGTCGAACTTGTCAAACGTACACTCACGCGCTTTCTCTGTATTGAATAAAGTATCGACCGGATTTCCAGTACGATAAGAATACTTTATAATCATGTTGCGAGCATCATTCATCGCCGTATAATGCTCGCCATCAGGCATAGAACGCATTTCTCCAATATTAGTAACCTGGCGGAACTGACCGTCTGTAATTTCTTTTAAATCGACACGTTTGCTCCCATTCTGGGCTGCCAGGCTCCCAACCAGCAAGAACGAAAGTAAAGCACCAAACCCTAATCGTTTCATGTATGATTCTATTTTTATCTTAATATTTCAGTTAGAACGGATTGCAAAGTTACTACATTCTTGCGGATTTATTATCTTTGCCCCTATGGAAAACAGCAAACCATATCGTGAATTCGGAGATTTCCTGCGGGAACTATTTCCTTATAAAGTGCAAAAGATATCAATCAATGCCGGCTTTACCTGTCCGAACCGCGACGGGACGAAAGGTTTCGGCGGTTGTACCTACTGCAACAATCAGACGTTCAGCCCGGAATATTGCCATACAGAAAAAAGTGTAACGGAACAACTGGAAGAGGGCGTTCGCTTTTTCTCCCGCAAATATCCGGAGATGAAATATCTGGCCTATTTCCAAGCCTATACAAACACGTATGACGAACTGGATTCGTTGACTTCTAAATATGAAGAAGCACTCGCCTGTCCGGGTGTCGTCGGACTGATCGTCGGTACACGCCCGGACTGTATGCCGGACACGCTATTGGATTATTTCTCCGCTTTATCCCAAAAGAAGTTCGTAATGATCGAATATGGCCTGGAGAGCACGCTGGACCGTACTTTAACCCGTATCAACCGGGGACATACACATGCCGAATCGGAAGAGGCCATCCGCCGCACAGCGGCCCGGAACATATACACGGGAGCCCACTTGATCTTAGGCCTTCCGGGAGAAAGCAGGGAAGATATATTACACCATGCCGACATCCTGTCCGCCCTTCCGCTCACAACACTGAAGCTTCACCAGTTGCAACTTATCCGAGGCACGCGCATGGCTAGGGAACAGGCGGAACACCCCGAACAGTTTCATCTCTATACCGCCGATGAATACATCGACTTGGTCATTGACTTCATAGAACGATTAAACCCCTCTATTGTCGTAGAGAGGTTCGTATCACAATCCCCCAAAGAGTTGCTGATTGCACCAGATTGGGGGCTTAAGAATTTTGAATTTACAGCCAAGGTAAATAAACGTATTTCAGAACGAAATGCGCGGCAGGGGCGTCTGCTCAATCCTCCTTCTTCGGAGCCAGTTCTCCCTGGTATGTGATATTCTGCCTATTAGTCGGCGTTACGCTTATGATCGCGGAACCATTTGAAAATACTTGCACATCGAAACGGAAAGTATCTTCTTTGGTACGGGCTACGAATTTAATTCGAGCGGTTCCCTTCTTATCGAAGGTTGATTGATAATCGGTAATTGATTCTTCAAAACGCATCCCGTCACCTCCACCATACGGTAAAGAATATGCCCTACCGAAATAAGGCAGATAAGAAATCGCCGAATCACCGCGCATTTCAAGAGAATAAGGAGTCGTCAGATGAACCGTACGTCCTCCCATTGGTAACGCCCGATCTACCTCGATCGTAAACCGGCCGTTTTCTATCATTTCCTTTATTTCTTTTGCTTTCTGTTCTTCCCTTTCCTTCTTACTTTGAGAATAAAGGGATTGTCCCCCGAAAAAAAGAACAATCCCTACAAAAAAGAATAACCTAATGTTTCTCATATAACCTTAAATAACTAAACACTATTATTTGCCTATGTATATATAAGACAATTCTAAGCCTTGAAAGGTTTATTCGTTTATCATTAAATTACCTTAAAAACAAAGACTTGATTACGATCTGATTTCAAACATTAACTACTTGCATTTGTATATGTCCCTTAACTTTGCTTTATTTGTCCCTTCAATTTTCTGAAACAGATTAATAATTTTATGGAGAAAAAACATCAGTATCAAGGATTAACCAAACAAGAAGTAGAAGAAAGCAGGCGCCTTCACGGCGAAAATATCCTCACTCCTCCAGAGAAAGCCTCTCTATGGAGCCAATTTCTTGAAAAATTCAATGACCCGATTATCAAGATCCTATTGGTGGCATGGTTCTTATCCATGATTATCGCCGGCGTACATTGTTGGGGACCGGAGGCTAAAGGCTTCACTGCCTTCCTCGAACCGATCGGCATATTCTTTGCAATCATGTTGGCATCTTGTGTCGGCTTCTTTTTCGAAGTCAAAGCAAACAGGGCATTCAATGTTTTAAACACGGTCAATGATGATATTTTCGTGAAGGTGATCCGTGAAGGGAATATCTGCCAAATTCCGCGAAAAGAGGTTGTCGTCGGCGATATAGTCGTACTTGAAACAGGAGAAGAGGTCCCGGCCGACGGACATTTATTGGAAGCGATCTCCCTCCAGATTAACGAATCGACACTGACCGGCGAACCGATCATCAGCAAGACGACAAATGAAGCCGACTTCGACGAAGAAGCGACCTACCCGTCCAATGTTGTCATGCGCGGAACGACCGTCGTTGACGGACACGGTGTAATGGCAGTGGAGAAAGTCGGCGATGAAACCGGATACGGGAAAGTGTATGAAGGCTCGCAGATAGAAAATAATATCGACACACCGTTGCAGATGCAGCTGGCAGGGTTGGCAAAGGTGATCAGTAAAGCCGGCTATGCGATTGCTGCCATCACTTTCATTGCGCTGCTGACAAAAGTCTTGCTGTCCTCATCCGGGATGCCGGTCATGGACTTGATTTCGCACATCCTGAATATCTTTATGGTAGCCGTCACGTTAATCGTCGTTTCCGTACCGGAAGGCTTGCCGATGAGCGTGACACTCAGCCTTGCACTCAGCATGAACCGCATGCTGAAAACAAACAATCTAGTCCGTAAAATGCATGCCTGCGAAACAATGGGGGCTACCACGGTTATCTGTACCGATAAGACCGGGACACTTACGCAAAACCAGATGCAGGTATATCAAACGAACTTTTACAACCTGAAAGACCAGAAATTGGTAGACGATGAACTGAGCGTGCTAATCAAAGAAGGAATATCAGTCAATTCGACTGCCTTCCTCGATTTCTCCGAAGAAAAGATAAAAACATTGGGGAACCCGACGGAAGCAGCCTTGCTGCTATGGTTGAACAGCCAACATCAGAATTATCTGGAAATAAGAGAAAATGATCGGATACTGGACCAACTGACATTCTCCACCGAACGGAAATATATGGCAACAGTCGTACAATCATCCTTATTGGGCAAACGCGTGCTGTATGTCAAAGGTGCCCCGGAAATCGTACTGGCGAACAGCAATCGGGTGGCTATCGACGGGACCTACAAACCGGTAGAAGAATGCAAAGCCAGTATCGAAAAGCAACTGCTGGACTATCAGAACCAAGCTATGCGTACGTTGGGATTCGCCTATCAGATACTGGAAGACGGGCAGGATGCCACATTCTTCGTGAACGGACGACTGCACAAGACGGACCTTACTTATTTAGGTATCGTCGCTATTTCCGACCCTGTCCGTGCTGATGTTCCGGCTGCTGTCCAAAGTTGCCTTGATGCCGGCATCGACATCAAGATCGTGACCGGCGACACTCCGGGAACGGCTAAAGAGATCGGACGGCAGATCGGAACCTGGAAGACCGGAGACACCGAACGCAACATCATCACCGGCCCAGGCTTCGAAGCCTTGACTGACGAAGAAGCGCTGGATCGCGTGCTCGACTTGAAGATCATGTGCCGCGCCCGCCCGACTGACAAACAACGCCTGGTACAATTGTTGCAACAAAAAGGAGCCGTAGTGGCCGTCACAGGTGACGGTACCAACGACGCCCCGGCCCTGAAAGCCGCACAGGTCGGACTATCTATGGGAGACGGAACCTCCGTGGCAAAAGAGGCAAGCGACATCACGATCATAGACAACTCGTTCAGTAGCATTACCCGTGCGGTGATGTGGGGACGTTCCCTGTACCGGAACATCCAGAAATTCCTGTTGTTCCAGTTGACAATCAATGTGGCGGCCTGTCTGATCGTCTTATTGGGCTCCCTGTTAGGAACCGAATCTCCGCTCACGATCACCCAGATGCTTTGGGTAAACCTGATTATGGATACATTTGCCGCCGGTGCACTGGCTTCGCTGCCGCCTAACGAACGGGTGATGAAAGACAAACCCCGCCGAAGCGGTAAGGACGGCGACTTTATCATTACCCGCCCGATGGCTTACAATATTTTCGGTGTCGGTTTCGCATTCGTAATCGTTTTGATGGGATTGTTGCTCCACTTCCATGCACAGGATGGACTGACACCGCACGACCTATCCTGGTTCTTCAGTTTCTTCGTGATGCTTCAATTCTGGAATATGTTCAATGCAAAAGCGTTTATGGAAGACCGCTCGGCATTCGCCAACCTCAAAGAGAGCAAGAGTTTCCTGATGGTGGCCCTGCTTATCATCGCCGGGCAATATCTGATCGTCACGTTCGGCGGCGAGATGTTCAGTGTCGTTCCGTTATCTTGGAAAGACTGGGGAACCATTATCGGCTCGACTTCTCTGGTTCTCTGGATCGGAGAGATAGGCCGGTTAATCGAAAGATGGAGAAAATAAATAAAAAAAGAGGGTTGCGCCAAAAACTGACGCAACCCTCTTCACTTACATCTAAATCATTAACAGAGATTCTTACTTCTTGTAAGTCTTATACCCATAAACAGCCAAGTCACCCAACTCTTCTTCAATACGGAGCAACTGGTTGTATTTCGCCATACGGTCCGAACGGCTCAAAGAACCGGTTTTGATCTGTCCGCTATTGGTAGCAACAGCGATATCGGCGATCGTAGCATCTTCAGTCTCACCCGAACGATGCGAAGTGACGGAAGTATAACCGTTACGGTGTGCCATTTCGATTGCATCCAGTGTTTCGGATAACGTACCGATCTGGTTCACCTTGATCAGAATAGAATTGGCACAGCCTTCCTCAATGCCTTTCTTCAGGAATTCTACGTTTGTCACGAACAGGTCGTCACCGACCAACTGGCATTTGCTTCCCAACGCTTCAGTCAACAGTTTCCAACCGGCCCAGTCGTTTTCGTCCATGCCGTCCTCGATAGAGTCGATCGGGTATTTAGCAACCAATTCGGACAAATAAGCGACTTGCTGCTCGGCAGTACGCTTAGCACCTTTGGCTCCCTCAAATTTCGTATAATCGTATACGCCATCATGATAGAATTCGGAAGAAGCACAGTCCATAGCGATCGTCACATCCTTACCCGGCTCGTATCCGGCAGCTTTAATAGCGGCCATGATGGAGTTCAAAGCGTCTTCCGTTCCATCCAAAGCAGGAGCGAAACCGCCTTCGTCACCGACAGCCGTACTCAGACCGCGATCGTGCAACACCTTCTTCAAAGCATGGAAGACTTCAGCCCCCATACGCAAACCTTCACGGAAACAGCAAGCTCCAACCGGACGGATCATAAATTCCTGGAAAGCGATCGGGGCATCAGAATGCGAACCGCCATTGATAATATTCATCATCGGGACAGGCAATACATATGCATTCGTCCCGCCGATATAACGGTAAAGAGGCAGGTCCAAATAGTTAGCTGCCGCCTTGGCAACAGCCAGAGAAACGCCTAACATGGCGTTGGCGCCTAAATTAGACTTTGTCTTCGTACCGTCGAGTTCAATCAGTTTATGGTCGACCTCACGCTGGTTCAGGGCGCTCATGCCCAGGATAGTGGGAGCAATTACATTATTTACATTATCGACAGCTTTCAGAACGCCTTTGCCACCATAGCGTTTTTTGTCGCCATCACGAAGCTCGATTGCTTCGTTTTCACCGGTAGAAGCGCCGGAGGGAACAGCTGCACGGCCAAAAGCGCCGGAAGCCAAATGTACATCTACTTCAACAGTCGGGTTACCACGTGAATCAAGAACTTCTCGTCCTACTACTTTTACAATTTCCATACTTTTACTATTTGAGTTTTATCTTTCGTATAAATATAACAAAAGAGGACGAGGCTTTGTTGGGGAAAGGGGATCAATATTGTCTATCGCCCCATTTACAACGACATCGACAATTCGATCCGACATCCTAAAGCGTTCATTATGCGATAGAATGTTTATACATAACGAATCCCAAAAGGAAATGCCACCTCCCCTACTTTTTCCGAACAAAACTTTCCGGCTTTCAGATAAACGATTATCTTTGTTACACTATCCGGCATTGGATAGCGACCTAAAACCTGTCAAACTATGAAATCAGACATGTTTATTGATCCGAAATCGGATTACGCGTTTAAAAGGTTTTTCGGCACTGTGTCGAACAAGGAGCTTACAATCGGCTTCCTGAACAGCCTGCTTAACAAGGATATCAAAGATATCATATTCCACAACGTGGAAATGCAAGGCAACAATACTGATAGCAGGAAAGCTGTATTCGATTTGTTTTGTGAAGGATCGGATGGAGAGCTTTTCATTGTCGAAATCCAGAAAAAGAGACAAAAGTACTTCTCCGACCGTGTACTTTACTACGCTTCGTTTGTTATACAAATGCAGGCTGATATAGAAAGCGAGAAGTTCCGGTTGGCAAAGGAGGAGGAGAGAAGACGGTGGAACTATCATATCAACAAAGTGTATGTAGTCTGCTTTTTGGACTTCCGGCTCGATACGCGCTACACAGACAAATATCGTTGGGATGTCGTGCGCATGGACCGTGAACTGAAAATTCCGTTCAGCGAAACACTGAATGAGATCTACTTGGAGCTTCCAAAGTTCAACTTGAACTTTGAGGAATGCGATACGTTTTACAAAAAATTTTTATACACGATGAACAACATAGACATTATGGGACAGTTATCAAAAGAAACAATACAAAACGACAAACTCCTGCGAAAACTCAAAAGCGCTATCGAACTACAACGCATGAGCGCTAAAGAACGCTTAGCATACGAACTAAGCATTGCAGCCGAACGCGACCTGGCTGCCTGCATGGCTACAAGTTTTGAGGAGGGGGAGGAAAAAGGAATAGCTAAAGGCATCACCGAAGGAATGCGCAAAATCATCTTGAACATGAAGCAAGCAGGCATGGATCTTGCCACCATCGCCAAAACTGCGGGACTGCCGGAAAAAGAGGTAGAGGCGCTATTGAAAAGAATTACAGCCTTGAAGGATCAAGATGAACTGCAACGTAATAATATAACGAAGCCCTTGCAACCAAACGATTGCAGGGGCTTGTTTTTTGTCTGCCTCCGGTCTTCACAGAGGGAAGGGCAGAAGAACTTTTTATAATTTCATTAACTTTAGTATTAATATTCACCGTTTGTTCCCCCTCGCGGGGTAATTGGACGCTCCCAGGCAATGGCAGCAAGGCCGGCTATCCGGGAAATACCGCACGGTGATATTTAGAATTATTTGATTATAAAATGTCATATGTCTCTGTAGGGGCGGGGTTCTACTCCGCCCTTAAGATAGACAGTATTGTTTTTTAGTATCAACCGTTATTTAACGATAGCCTTTACAGCTTCTTCACCTTCAACAGCTACAACTACGATACCCTGCGGAGCAGCGATTGTAGCGTTGTCAGAAGAAACAACCGTGTTAGCCACTACCTGGCCCAAGATGTTGCTGATGACAACTTTCTTGCCGGCAGCACCGGCGATTGTTACGTTGCCTTCGCCAGATACAACTTTAACTGTTGCAACTTCCACGTCCTCGTTAGCTGTTGCATCGCCTTTGCCCAATGTAACAACCAGAGCTTTTTCCACCTGATTTGTAAAGCCTAACTTACCATTCAGGTTGTACAGATAATAGTTCGGAGCAGAAATCGGTCTGATTACATAGCTGCTTTCAGAAGCCTTCATAATGTAGAACTTGAAGTTATCAACACCACCCAGGCATACATCTTCTTCTTCCTCTTCTGCAACCAAAACAGACTCACCGTTTACAGTCGTAGAGATTGTGTCGATACCAGCCAATGTTGCCGGACGGAAAATTGCTTTCAAATCGCCATCACGTCCATCTACTTCTGTATAAGAACCTTCCAAAGCATAGTTTACATTATATACATAATCAGCCTTGTTAGCATCCCAATGAAGCATAGAATCCGTTGCGAAATACAAGAAGTCTCTTGCTTCTTCTTCACCATTACCTTTAGAGATATAGAAAGAATGGAAATCCTTGTCGATATCAGCTGTATCCAACCAGAATGTCATACCTTCGCCGATAATACCTTCCAAGATACCGTTCTTGTTCTGTTTCACAGCAACAGCACCTTCTTCGCTATTGAATGTAGCGTGACGTGCTACAGCTTCCAATGATTCAGAAAGAGCGTTAAAGTCAACCGTTACAGCTGAATAAGGAGCATTCAGTTCATCCAAAGTTGCAGAAGCAGCGTCAAAAACAGCAGTTGTTGTATTTACAGACCATTTGTTAGCATCATACTTAATCAGACCACTGTAATTTACTTCATCATTTCCAGCTGTAATATCAGTTTTGCCCAACTCAATCATAGCATACGTTCCATCTACATTTTTCTTGAAGAATACACGTTTGGCATCGTCTTTAGCAGTTGCAGCTTTATAATCACTAGTAACACCACCAAAATACTGCTTAGAATTATCGTTCTTCAAATTGTACAGCAAATAAGAAGTCGCAACGTTTACAACAGAGTCTTTCTGTTTTACATCTGTTCCGTCCAGATAAGCATATTTCATCTTATTTTTTACGCTTTCAGCCTTTTCAAACATCCACTGAACGCTATAAGCCGGATTGTTGATAGGAACAAAGTAAGGACTAGTACCTTTGTAAGCCATGTACAGCTTTTCAACCGTTACCGAACCAGTACCGTTGAATACCAATTCAGTCTGCTGGCTCAACTGTGCATCTGTCAATGCCAAGAAACCTTCGCTTTCAGTTGTCGGAGTCAGTTTGACAATCTGATATTTCCAGTTACTAATATCGGTCAAGTCCACAGAACCTGCAACAATACCTGTAACAGCAGTACCTGTGCTCAATGCAGCAGTACTGATTGCATATTCGCCAGCCTTGTCAGTCTTATACATGCTGACAGTGAAAGTCACGTTTGTTTCACGGTTTTTGAATTCGAAGTTACGTCCACTAACAGCAGAAACAACCCACTGAGCCAACGGAGCATTTACATCTACATCTTCCGGAGCTGCTACGGCTGCGCCGAATGCAGCAGCACCATAAGTCGGGATCAAATATTTGCCATACAAAGAAGCAGCAGCAGCAGTAGTGTTAGCCGGCTTAGTTCCCAAGAAAGAGATGTTGTAGATAGCAGCATCGTCTGCTTTCAATACGTCAGCAGCAGCAGCCCAAGTGTTGCTTGTTGTCATAGCCAAAGACAGTTTGTCGGCGTTACCGAAACCAACAGTCGTGATATAAGTCTTGATACCACCTGTAGTCAAAGAGTAAGCACCTACAAACAAGTTTGAAGCAGCCGTGTTGTCATTACCTTCAACTTTAGCAGAAGCCAATGTAATCGTATATTCACCTTCTGCATTCTGAGGATCGTCTTCTGAAACAGCAAAAACACCGTTCACGCTTGCAACTTTACCATCTTTCTTAACGTTGTTATCGGCCAACTTGTTACCTTTTACAGTTGTAAAGTCGTAGCCTTCACCAGTTGCAGCATCCAAGCCTGTGATACCAAAGTTCTTTTCCGGATTCAATACGATAAATGTGGCAGCTTCAACCTGTGCTTTTGTAAAGCCTGTTACCAACAGTTTCTTACCGGCAGCGTCAGCTTTAACAAAATACATACCAGATGTTGCAGGAGTAGAAATTACACTTACAGTCAATGCAGCATCTACAGTAGATGCATCTACAGCAATCATCTGATCTGCAAACGGATTGACATCCGGATCAGAAACTGCATTTGGGAATGCAAACTTGAAGCCTTGACCGGAAAGGTTGGCGTTCAAATCATCGACAGTGAGGTCTGTTTTAGCAACCCATGCTGTAGCTTCTGTTCCCGCAGCACTTACATCATATATCGTAGCGACAGTTGAATTAACTTCAAATTGACCAGCCAAATTCAAAACTGAAAGTTTTGTAAAATCCAATCCTCTACCTTCTACAGTAAAGATGTTTGTAACAGTTGCAACATCTGTCACATTACCACTTAACGCATTACCATTTGCTTTCGTCACATAAAACGGTTTTCCATTAGCTTTCAATGTAAACGTAGAAAAGTCACCAATTGCATTGTAAGCATAATCAGCAATTTCAAACAAAGCAGCATTTTCGATAGCAACATCACCTGTAGCATTATAAGTGGAAACAGACGTTCCATTTACTTTGTAAGTTTGATCTACTTTGATGAAACCATTTGTGTTACCTAAGTAGAACTTTGCACCATTCTGCAGATCACCTTTGGCGGCTTCCGCTGTAGGAGCAGCGTTTGCAGAACCAAACAACGCACCTACCATCAGTAAGCCCGCTGTCAAAAGAGTAGAAATCTTCTTGTTCATAATCTAAACTTTAATATTAATAATACAATAATTGAAATGTTCGTCCTATATATATGTACACGCGTTAATAATGTACACGTGTTAACTTTCGTATTTTGATAGCAAAAACGATCGTTTTTTTCGTCATTTTTTTCGCCTCTTTTTGGAGTTCGTGTTGAAAAGGTGGTTTTTTGTCCTTAAATTGCTATCTGATTGATAAGAAAGGATATAGAGATAAGATTTTTTTTCAGGAAAAGGGTTGTGGTTTTAAAAAGTATATGTATTTTTACATCCACCAAATAGCTCATCCACAGAGATTTATCTACAAAAACAGCATTCTAAAAATTCATTAATACCACTTTCGTTCAAAAATCGGTGCTTTTTAGAGAAAACCCCGATGCCTACTGTGTTTCGAAAGGGTGCTTGTCCGTCATTGACCCGATGCTTACCGGTCTGTTTTTTGAAGTTTTTCGGATTTTCAGTGAAAAACCTGCCAAAGTCCGCCAAGTCTGCCGGGGCCTTTTTAAATTTCGACGACCTGCTTTCCCCGTTCCGTCTTCCGGTAATAACCATTTCCTTCTGAGATGATTAAGTCATTTTTTTGCAGTTTCCGAAGGAATTTATCGACAGTCGATTCTGAAATTTCACGGACATTCGCTTCCTTGACCACGTCAATGCGTTTGAAAGAATCAAGAAGGGAGACAAACAAGTTGCGCAAATGGTGTGGAAACCGGAAGTGCACTTCCGACGAAGCACTCTGCAACGATGTAGCCACGACATAGGCATGTTGCAGACAAACCTTGCCGAGATGGAAGGCGGTGGCGAAATCATCGTCGCTGATCGTCCAGACACGCTCCGAGCAACCACTCTCGCCCTTGCGCAACGCGGTCAGTTCCATTCCTATGCGAAAAATAGCCAGACGATAGCGCAGGACCGTCGATTCCATGTCTTCGTTACCGAAAGAACGGACATTGTAGTACTCGCGCTCGAAAAAACGATCGAGGCGTTTACGTTGGGCATCACTAAATTTGACCCAGGTCGGAGAGTTGTCGAGAAAAACTCCGATATCGAGCACACGCTGCCCCCAACTTTCAAAATATTCGGATGCTGCCGGGCTATCGTCGGCCGAAGTCAACGGACGATAGGTCCCGCTTCCCGGTATGCGGTACATCAGAATACGGCTGAAGAGACCGTTTTCGGTCGAAGGGATCAGGCGGGGAAGCATGGCAGGAGTACCGCTCAGCAGTAGTGCCAAGTTGGGCCGTTTGACCATAAACGATCCGCTGCTTTTCGTCGAGCTGCCTACAGGTTCATGATGATACGACTTGTTCAGCACATCGTTATATTTGCCAAAATCCTGCGAGAACATGCTCAAGACCGTCTCCATCTCTGTATCGACCATGCAGGATGTGTAAGGATAGTTGGCTTCGAGCAGTTCCACGAGCCGGGCCTGCGTGACGTTACCCGTCAGCGCAAGGTTTCTCTGTTTCACCACCTTCGGCTTTGACGGAGCCGGACCGAGCGGCTGTTTGGAGGTCTGTTTCTGACGTTTATGCATCTTGTAGTTATCGTATGCTTCCTGCAACTCTTCATATTCTTCAACCTGGTGACGAGAATTGTCATAAATATACTGTTGCCAGGGTTCGAGCATCCGTTGCAGGGCAGCGATACGCCCTTTCCCACTTCCAGAACCGCCGGTTATGATCGAATAAAAGGCAGGTGTGTAATCGTGTTCGCCCAACGAACCTTTGACACCAGGAGACACGCTGCTCAGAAGCGTCAGCGAAGAAATCAGCAAAATGTCGCGATCCGTACGACTGTACGCACATTTCAATATGTCCGTGAGAAGAGGTGGTAAGTGATCGTAGATATTCTCGTCAAAGCAAGGAAGAAGGGTGTTATCCAGCTCTATATCATCACATTCGCCGTATTCTGCATCCTTTTGTGCCATTTTGGGAAAGGGGGTGGCAGACTTGGCAGATTTGGCAGACTTCGGGACGGAACTGGTCCCGTCCGGACGGAACGCACAGCTCCCATGCGAGGCACTGTAGCGTCGGTAGATGTCGTTTACTGTTGTCTCGACCTCGGCAGCCGGAAAGTCGGCCGAACCGTAGCGGCGGACACACTCACTGACAGCGTCGTAGAGAGAAAAGCCGGCATTGTTCAAGACAGAGGACAGCTTTACAAGATAGGAATGACGGTTACCGGCAACAAAAGTATTGCTTTGTTCATACTTGTCAATGTAGTTCGAAAGCCGCGTGCCGGAGCACACGCTTCCGGAGGAATGTCCGGAAGCGGCCTGAGGCTCCGGGTCAGCAACGGGGATTTCGATCGCTTCAGATTCTTCCTTATAAAAAGCGTTCGGATCATGGCCGGCGAAACAGCCACGGTTCGGATCTTTTCCACTGATGTCCACCTTCACGCCCGGAAGATCCACTTCGACACGGTGTTTGACGATTTCAAAGGCCAAGTTATGATTTTTCAAATCACTGTCGACCATTATGAAGAGCTTGACGCCGGTCCCGGAAGGGCTGACATGACCGGCTTTCACATACGGGAACTCAGCCGCCCGGCGGAGCAATTCAAGGACGGGTATAGGCGAATCGTCTATATCGATCACTATGCAAGCACTATAGCGCGCCATGTGTTCCAACTTACGACCTCCTTCCATCACGCCGCCGGCGACATAGAGGGGCAGTTTTTTCTTGTAAGCATCAGCTTCATCCTTCTTGCCGGCTTTGATAAGCCCACGCAGATAGGCGATCGGTCTCGCATACTCACCACTCTTCACCTTACCGATGTACTGATTCAAGGTCATCAAACTGGCGCTCCCTGTCTGGAACGCAGAGTCGAAGTAAGTACCTTCGACTTCTTTTTGTATTACCATACTATTGTGTATTAAATGAAAGGCTACAGTTCCCGCAGGAACGCTTCGTGCGGCTCTTTCGGTTGTTTATTCTTTCTAAGGTTCCCCCAAGTGCTCAACCAGGCAGGCGACCTGCTTCGGCGTATAAAGTTTCTGGAATTTCACCCATCCCGCAGCCAAAAGTTTTTCTTTCAGACCACGCGAAGTCCGTATCCATACCCACATCCTTTTATAGGCAGTCTCAGGGGGAGATTCCGGGAAATAAAGGAGCGCAAATTCGGTAACACCCATGGCTCCTTTTGCCGATATAAGCTCTATTTTTTTATCATTCATAATAATTTTGATTTAAACATTCTAATACATTATAAATGTACGACATTTTTTGGTATCATGCAAGGAATCCGACAATTATTTTATAAAAAAAACAAGAAATACCGCCAAAACCTCAGCTAACCGTATATACCTTTCCCGCCAGACCTCAGGACACCGTATCTTTGTAATGTAGTAAATCACTAACCCTTAATCTATTAATCGTATGTCAGTAAAGTACAAACTTGTTTTAAAAAAAGACTTGACCAAAGGTGCGGCAACCGATGCCAAGCGGTATTATGCCTCGGCCAATGTCACTGGTATGATGGATTTCGACACGATCTGCGATGTGGTGGCAGACCGTTCAACAGCCAGCGACGGTGACGTGGCTCTCGTCTTGTTGGGACTGATCCGTTGCATGCAAGAAGCGTTGTTGCGTGGAGAAGTGGTCCAATTGGGTGCATTGGGCAACTTCCGGCTCTCACTCGGAAGCTCCGGAGTGGTAAATGCGGATGATTTTCACGCATCATTGATCAGGAAGCCGCGAATAATCTATTCTCCGGGAGTTAAGCTGCGCGAAATGATCGCCAAAGTGAGTATTGAACGTATTGGACAAGAGACAGATAAGTCCAATGCAGGTGGTGAAGATGACAGACCAGGAGAATTATGAAACCAGCGCAAATCAACTTCGTAAAAGAATGCCTACCGGCAGCTGTGTCGGCAGGAGCCGCCTTCAACCTGAATCCGCTGGTCATTCTGGCACAGGCGGCGTTTGAAAGCGGCTGGGGAACGAGCAATCTGGCAAAGGAGTGCCGAAACTATTTCGGACTGACCGCCTATGGATGCAGCAACGCTTATTGGCATGGTGGGAAAACTACCGTAAAGGCATCCTCCTATCCATTGAATTTCCGACGCTACGACACACGAGAGAATTCCTTCCTCGATTTCGCCCGCTTGATACGGAACAATTATCGCTCCGCTTGGCAGGTAAGCAACGACCCGCAGGCCTATGCAAAGGAGATCGCCTACAGTCCTTACATCAGCGAACTGAACGGCGATAATCGGGAAACGTACCGGCACAGTATCATCCAGATCACACAAACGATACAGGCGGTGATGGCGTTAATCGGAGAATAACGGTTCAACCGTATGCCATACCAAACAACCACCCCATAGGGAGGGGTCAAAACTATCCTGTTCCCGCGCTTGACACGGGATCGCATTAAAACCGACGCTACAAAAATCTGATTGATAAGGTCCGTCTTTTTGCGACCCCGCATCAAGTGCAATGTATTATTAACTCTAAACGACTATCCATCATGAAAAAGATCAGAAAGGTTCTTGAATTTATCTTGGCTTTGTTGAATTTTTTGTTCCACTTTAAACCTGTACCGGATGAGACACCTCCCATCAGCCCTGAAAGTTTTCCTCTCCCTGATTATCAAGATCTTGAGAAGAGGAATGAACCTCTATTTGAGACTGTCTGTTAGGGTCAGGCTCTGGTAAAACGCAAAAAGCCCGTCTGCGAAAGGCAGACAGGCTTTTTTTATTTGTTTGTTGAATAAGCCGGAATTTATTCAGCAGCTTTTTCTTCTGCAACCGGTGCTTCTGCAACAGGAGCTTCTGTTTCAGCAGCAGCTGTAGACTTTTTACGAGAACGTCTTGTCTTAGTCGCTTTCTTAGCTGTAGCTGTCTTCAACATGTTTTCGTTGTAATCAACCAGTTCAATGAAGCACATGGCTGCGTTATCACCCAGACGGTTACCAGTCTTCAGGATACGAGTGTAACCACCCGGACGGTCACCGATCTTCTGAGATACTTCCTTGAACAATTCTGTTACAGCATATTTGTCTTGCAAATTGCTGAATACCACACGTCTTGAGTGAGTTGTATCCTCTTTAGACTTAGTGATAAGCGGTTCTACGAACTTACGGAGCGCTTTAGCTTTAGCAACAGTCGTAAAGATTCTCTTATGCTTGATAAGAGAACATGCCATGTTTGAAAGCATTGCGTTACGGTGAGTGTTCGTACGACCTAAATGATTTATTTTCTTATTGTGTCTCATCGCTATACTTACTCTTTATCTAATTTATATTTAGTGATATCCATACCGAATGAAAGGTTCAGACTCTCAAGCAGTTCATCAAGTTCTGTAAGTGACTTCTTACCGAAGTTACGGAATTTCAACAGGTCATTCTTGTTGAATTTAACCAGTTCACCTAATGTTTCAACATCTGCGGCCTTCAAGCAATTCAATGCGCGAACGGAAAGATCCATATCCGAGAGCTTGCTCTTCAGCAACTGACGCATGTGAAGCACTTCTTCATCGAATTCCTCATTACCGTCAGTGTCAACTGTCTCGATAGCAATCTTTTCATCTGAGAACAACATGAAATGGTGAATCAGAATCTTAGCTGCTTCTTTTAACGCTTCCTTCGGATGAATAGAACCATCAGTGGCTATTTCAAGAACCAACTTTTCGTAGTCCGTCTTTTGCTCAACACGGAAGTTCTCGATCGAATACTTAACGTTGCGAATAGGTGTGTAAATAGAGTCGATTGCAATCACGTGCATGTCTGCATTCGGATCTCTGTTTTCATCAGCGGGAACATATCCGCGACCTTTGTTAATCGTCAGCTCGATCTGGAAACCTGCGTTCGGATCCAAACGACAAATAACCAACTCAGGATTCAATACCTCGAATCCGGTCAGCTGTTTACCAATATCACCGGCTTTGAACACTTCCGAACCCGAAACAGTAATACTTACTTTTTCATTCTCTATGTCGTCTACAATATGCTTGAACCGTACTTGTTTCAGATTCAAGATAATGTTTGTCACATCCTCGATAACACCGGGGATTGTACCAAATTCATGGTCAACCCCTTCGATTTTAATGGATGTAATAGCAAAACCTTCAAGTGACGACAGGAGAATACGGCGCAGAGCATTACCTATAGTAATACCATAGCCGGGTTCCAACGGACGAAATTCAAACTTTCCGAAGAAATTGTCCGCTTCCAACATTAATACTTTATCGGGTTTTTGAAATGCTAATATCGCCATGGAAATCAATTATTATTTAGAATACAATTCTACGATCAACTGCTCTTTAATGTTTTCAGGAATGTCAGCTCTTTCCGGCAGATGCAGTAATTTTCCGCTTAAAGAAGACTGATCCCATTCGATCCAAGGATACTTGCTGTGGTTGAATCCTGACAGTGCGTCGGCAATCACTTCAAGAGATTTGGATTTTTCTCTAACACCAATAACCTGACCGGCTTTTACAGAGTAAGAAGGAATGTTTACAACCTTACCGTCTACTGTAATGTGACGATGAGAAACCAACTGACGGGCAGCAGCACGCGTCGGGGCGATACCCAAACGGAATACTACGTTATCCAAACGGCTTTCCAGTAACTGCAACAGCACTTCACCGGTAATACCTTTTGAACGTGATGCCTTTTCAAACAGGTTTCTAAACTGTTTTTCCAATACACCGTAAGTGTATTTAGCTTTTTGCTTCTCACGAAGCTGGATTCCGTACTCAGAAGTTTTTCTCTTGCGGGCATTTCCGTGCTGTCCGGGAGGATAGTTCTTTTTTGAAAGAACTTTATCCGGTCCGAATATTGCCTCACCAAACTTACGGGCAATTCTTGTTTTAGGTCCAGTATATCTTGCCATTTTTTTATTGTTTTAATGTTCTGTTCTGAATCTGGAACCGTGCAGCCGCGACTACAGAGAGGATAAGGTCTTTGTGTAATCTATTCACAATTCCGGATTCAATGTTCAAGAAACTATAGTTAATTATACTCTTCTCTTTTTCGGAGGACGACAACCATTGTGAGGAAGCGGAGTAACGTCTACGATTTCCGTTACTTCAATACCTGCACCGTGGATAGTTCTGATAGCAGACTCACGTCCGTTACCCGGTCCCTTTACGAATACTTTTACTTTTCTCAAACCAAGATCGTAAGCTACTTTTGCACAATCCTGAGCTGCCATCTGGGCTGCATACGGAGTGTTCTTTTTAGAACTTCTGAATCCCATCTTACCAGCAGAAGACCAACTGATTACCTGACCTTCGCTATTAGCAAGAGATACAATAATGTTGTTAAAAGAAGAATGAATATGAGCTTGACCGTAAGCGTCAACTTTTACGTTTCTCTTCTTTGCTGCGACTGTTTTCTTTGCCATATCAATTCTTTTTATTTAGTAGCTTTTTTCTTATTTGCAACAGTTTTCTTCTTACCCTTACGAGTACGAGCATTGTTCTTTGTGCTCTGGCCTCTCAAAGGCAAACCAATACGGTGACGAACACCCCTGTAACATCCGATATCCATCAGACGCTTGATGTTCAACTGAACTTCTGAACGAAGGTCACCTTCCACCTTATATTCAGCGCCAATGACTTCACGTACTTTTGCAGCTTGATCGTCTGTCCAGTCTTTTACTTTGATATCACGATCGATCCCTGCTTTGTCTAAAATGGATTTTGAAGCGCTACGACCAATACCGTAAATATAGGTCAAGGCAATTTCTCCTCTTTTATTTTGTGGCAAGTCTACACCAACTATTCTTATAGCCATATTACTTACTTAAATTATTTTGCAAAAATAATAAATTATCCTTGACGTTGTTTATACTTAGGATTTTTCTTGTTAATTACGTATAAGCGTCCCTTTCTTCTAACGATTTTGCATTCGGGAGTACGCTTCTTTAAAGATGCTCTTACTTTCATATCTTGTTGTTTTTTTTATTTATATCTAAAAGCAATTCTACCTTTCGATAGATCATACGGAGACATCTCAACTCTTACTTTATCACCGGGAAGGATCTTTATGTAGTGCATGCGCATCTTCCCTGAGATATGAGCAGTGATTTCATGTCCGTTCTCTAATTCTACACGAAACATTGCGTTCGACAATGCTTCTACTATAACTCCATCTTGTTCAATTGCTGACTGTTTAGCCATATAAAATTAAATCAAATTAAATTGCATTATTACCTAAAACTTCTTCTAAAAACTCGAATGAAGACAAGATCTGGGGACCTTCGGGACGGATTGCGATACAATGCTCGAAATGAGCCGAACACTTTCTATCTTTCGTACGGACCGTCCAACCATCTTTCTCAAAAACGACATTCTTACTTCCCATATTAATCATCGGCTCAATGCAGATGCACATACCGCTGCGCAATAGGGGACCGCAACCAGGACGCCCGTAATTGGGGACTTCAGGTTCTTCGTGCATCTTTCGTCCGATACCGTGACCGACTAGTTCCCTGACAACAGAGTAACCTTTCGATTCACAATAAAACTGTACGGCATGGCTGATATCTCCGAGGCGTTTGCCTTCAATGGCATGCTGAATTCCCAAGTAAAGCGATTCCTTTGTTGTCTTCAACAAGGCTTTCACTTTGGGATCGACTTCGCCCACACAAAACGTATAGGCTGAGTCACCGACAAAACCATTCAAAACCGTACCGCAGTCGACAGATATAACATCCCCTTCTTTCAGTATTGTCTTCGAAGAAGGAATACCGTGTACAACCTGTTCATTCACGGAAGCACATATGGAATTTGGGAAACCTCCGTATCCTAAAAATGCCGGAACCGCACCATTATCTCTAATGAATTCCTCGGCAATCTTATCAAGCTGAAGCGTATTGACACCGGGAGCGATATGTTTGGCCAATTCGCCAAGCGTCTTACCCACCAGTTGATTCGCCGCACGCATCAACTCAATTTCTTCATCTGTTTTTAAATAGATCATTCTAATTAATAAGCACCAACTGCGCCTGAGCGACCTTTAATTCTTCCTGACTTCAACAAACCGTCATAATGACGCATCAGCAAATGACTTTCTACTTGCTGCAGTGTGTCCAACACCACACCAACCAGGATCAACAAAGATGTTCCGCCAAAGAACTGCGAGAACTCCATACTTACACCGGCAATCCGGGCAAAAGCAGGCATGATAGCCACTACTGCAAGGAAAAATGCTCCCGGCAAAGTAATACGGTCCATGATGGTATCCAAATAATCTTTGGTACTCTTTCCAGGCTTAACACCCGGAATGAACCCGTTGTTTCTCTTCAAATCATCCGACATCTGAGTCGGATTGATCGTGATAGCTGTATAGAAATATGTAAACAAGATAATCAGTACAGCAAATACGAAGTTGTACCAAAATCCGGTATTGTCCATAAATGCAGCTACGAAACCAGACTGTTCGCCTGTGCTTGAGAAACCAACGATTGAAATAGGAATAAACATGATTGCCTGAGCAAAGATGATAGGCATCACATTTGCAGCATTCACCTTAAGAGGAATGTACTGGCGTGCACCACCATATTGTTTATTTCCGATGATCCGTTTTGCATACTGTACGGGCACTTTACGAGTACCTTGTACTAACAGGATCGCACCTGCGATAACCAGCAAAAGGAACAACATTTCAAACAAGAACATAACCAGACCACCGGTTTTCTCACTCGTCCGGGAAACAAATTCCTGAAACAACGAATGCGGCAGACGGGCTATAATACCAACTAAAATGATAAATGAAATACCATTTCCAACACCTTTATCTGTAATTCTTTCACCAAGCCATAAGATAAACATACTTCCAGCAGCTAAAATAACTGTAGAAGAAATTGTAAACCATATACCTGCAGGCAGAGCTGCTCCGGCGGCTTTCAGTTGTACACTTAAGTTAACAAGATAAGTAGGACCCTGGAACAGAAGGATAGCCACTGTCAGATAACGAGTCCACTGGTTGATCTTACGACGACCACTCTCTCCCTCTCTCTGCAATTTCTGGAAAGAAGGAACTGCAATTGCCATCAACTGCATTACAATGGAAGCGGAGATATACGGCATAATCCCTAATGCAAAAATAGAAGCATTAGAGAAAGCACCACCAGAGAACATGTCCAACAACGCCAGCAATCCGCCTCTTGTCTGTTCCTGCAAAGCGGTCAACGCTTTAGGATCAATACCCGGAAGAACGACGTACGTACCAAAACGGTATATAGCCACCAATAAAAGAGTGGTGAGGATCCGATTTCTCAGATCCTCAATCTTCCAGATATTTTTTATTGTTTCAACTGCTCTCATAACTTAGAGTTTAACAACAGTTCCACCTACTGCCTGGATAGCAGCTTCAGCACTCTTGGAGAAAGCGTGAGCTTCCACTTCAAGTTTAGCTGTCAAGTTGCCTTTAGCAAGAATCTTAACCAACTGGGAAGAGGAAATGAAACCTGCTTCAATCAGTTCGTTGATGCCAATCTTAGAGAGCTGCTGAGCTTCAGCCATGCCCTGTAATGTAGAAAGATTGATAGCTTTGTATTCAACGCGGTTAATATTCTTGAAACCAAATTTAGGTAAACGTCTCTGTATAGGCATCTGACCACCTTCGAAACCAATTTTCTGCTTGTAACCGGATCTTGATTTCGCACCTTTATGACCTCTTGTTGAAGTTCCTCCTAATCCTGAACCCGGACCACGGCCGATTCTTTTTCTGGTCTTGGTAGATCCTTCAGCAGGTTTTAAATTTGATAAATTCATATCGTATAATTTATTTTTCAACCGTTATTACTTTACTACTGAAACCAAATGTTTCACTTTCTCAACCATACCCAGAATAGCCGGAGTAGCTTCATGTTCTACTACCTGGTTCATTTTCTTCAGACCCAGCGCGTCAAGAGTTCTCTTTTGGTCTTTCGGGCATTTAATTCTACTTTTTGTCTGCTTAACTTTAATAGTTGCCATAACTTATTATCCTCCCTAATTAACCTTTGAATACTTTTTCAACTGCAACATTTCTGTTCTGGGCAACCATCAACGGGCTTCTTAACTCACTCAGTGCAGCGATAGTTGCCTTCACCAAGTTGTGAGGATTAGAAGAACCCTTTGACTTAGCCAAAACGTCTGTGATACCCACACTTTCCAATACAGCACGCATAGCACCACCTGCTTTAACACCAGTACCATGAGAAGCCGGTTTGATCAGTACCTGAGCGCCACCGAACTTAGCCAACTGTTCATGAGGAATAGTACCTTTGTGAACAGGAACTTTAATCAGATTTTTCTTTGCAGCTTCAACACCTTTTGCGATCGCTGTCGTTACTTCACCGGCTTTACCTAAGCCCCAACCAACGATACCGTCTTCGTTTCCTACTACGACAATAGCAGCAAAACTGAATGTGCGTCCACCCTTGGTTACTTTAGTTACGCGGTTGATTGCAACCAAACGGTCCTTCAACTCTATGTCGTTGGTCGACTTAACTCTATTATTAACTCCTGCCATCTTCATTAAAATTTAAGGCCGCCGTTACGTGCAGCATCTGCTAATTCTTTAATTCTCCCGTGATACAAGTAACCGTTACGGTCGAAAACAACAGCCTGTACACCAGCTTCCTGGGCAACTTTGGCAATCTGTTCTCCAACCTTGGCAGCAATCTCTTTTTTCGGAGCTTTAACATCCATCTTCAAAGAAGATGCCGCAGCCAAAGTCTTACCTGTAGTATCATCTATAACCTGTGCATAGATCTGCTTATTGCTTCTAAACACAGTCAGGCGCGGACGTTCAGGAGTCCCTGAAATTTTACCGCGTACACCTGCTTTTATCTTTAATCTTCTTTCTTCCTTCGTTGTCATGATAATTTCAGTTTACGTAGATTACTTACCTGCTGATTTACCAGACTTTCTGCGAATTTCTTCACCCACGAACTTAATACCTTTACCTTTATACGGCTCCGGCATTCTGAATGAACGAATCTTAGCACAAATCTGTCCCAGTAATTGTTTATCAGCCGATTCAAGGATAATAAGAGGATTTTTATTTCTCTCTGCCTTTGTTTCAACTTTCACTTCCTTAGGCAACTGCATGTAGATGTTGTGAGTATAACCTAAAGAAAGATCTAACAGCTGACCTGTATTTGTCACACGGTAACCGACACCGACAAGTTCCAGTTCCTTTTTGTATCCTTCTGAACAACCAACCACCATATTGTTAATCAGCGAACGATACAAACCGTGCAGCGCACGATGGTTCTTTTCGTCTGTCGGACGTGTCAGATGAATGATTCCATCTTCCAAAGTCACATTAATATCAGGATTCACAGCCTGAGTCATCTCACCTTTGGGACCTTTTACAGTCACTACATTATCCTTAATGGTAACCGTAACACCGGCCGGTACATGAATTGGTAATTTTCCTATTCTTGACATTCTTCTTTCCTCCTAATTAATAAACATAACATAATACTTCACCACCGATCTTCAGATCACGGGCTTCTTTGTCTGTCATCACACCTTTAGAAGTAGAAAGAACGGCAATACCTAAACCATTCAATACTCTTGGCATTTCCTTGTAACCAGTGTACTTACGCAAACCAGGGGTAGAAACTCTCTCAAGTTTCTTGATCGCATTTACTTTGTTTACCAGGTCATACTTCAAGGCAATCTTAATTGTACCCTGAGGACCATCTTCTACAAACTTAAAATTAAGAATGTAGCCCTTGTCGAAAAGGATCTTAGTGATCTCTTTCTTTAAATTTGACGCCGGCACTTCAACAACTCTGTGCTTCGCTTTGATCGCATTACGCAATCTTGTCAAATAATCTGCAATAGGATCTGTCATATATAAATGAATTAAATTGATCCGGCCACCCGGACAATATTTAAATTAAAAAAACTCTTACCAACTTGCTTTCTTTACACCCGGGATTAAACCATGAGATGCCATTTCACGCAGTTGAATACGAGAAATACCGAACTGGCGTACATAGCCTTTCGGACGACCTGTAATTTTACAACGATTGTGCAAACGTACAGGAGAAGCATTTTTAGGTAAAGCCTGTAAAGCTTCGTAGTCACCTGCTGCTTTTAATTCTGCTCTTTTAGCAGCATATTTTGCTACGAGCTTTGCTCTTTTCACCTCACGGGCTTTCATTGATTCCTTTGCCATAACTACTTAGTCTTTTTTTGCATTTTTAAAAGGCAATCCAAATTCTCTCAAGAGAGCATACCCTTCTTCGTCTGTTTTCGCAGAGGTCACAAAGGTAATATTCATTCCCAATATTTTGGTAATATTATCGATATTTATTTCAGGGAAAATGATTTGTTCCTGAATTCCGAGGGTATAATTACCTCTTCCGTCCAACTTACTTTCGATCCCCTTAAAGTCACGAATACGAGGAAGAGCTACGCGAACAAGTCTTTCCAGAAATTCATACATCTGTTCACGGCGTAATGTTACCATTACACCAATTGGCATTTTCTTACGCAACTTGAAGTTAGAGATATCCTTCTTTGAAACCGTCGCAACAGCCTTCTGACCTGTAATTGCAGACAATTCGCTGATGGCAATATCGATAATCTTCTTATCTGCAGCAGCCATACCCAAACCTTGATTGATAACAATCTTCTTCAGTACGGGAACCTGCATTACGGTTTTATAACCGAACTCTTTCGTCAAAGCAGGAACAATTCTGTCCTGATATTCTTTCTTAAGACTGGCAGTATTGCTCATTACTTAATTTCCTCCCCTGATTTTTTAGAATAACGCACTAAAGCACCTTTTTCGTCTAATTTACGACCGATACGTGTCGGCTTACCGGATTTCGGATCAACAACGTTCAGGTTAGAAATATGAATAGGAGCTTCCTTCTTTTCAATACCTCCTTGAGGATTCTTTGCATTAGGCTTGGTATGCTTTGATACCATATTAATACCTTCTACAATGGCACGGTTGTCTTTTACAAGAACTTCTAAAACACGACCTGTCTTACCTTTGTCTTCGCCGGCATTAACAAAAACTATATCGCCTTTTTTGATATGTAATTTGCTCATTACTTTAAGTTTTACAAAATTAAAGCACTTCTGGTGCAAGTGAAACAATTTTCATGTTTGTTGCACGAAGTTCTCTGGCAACCGGACCAAAGATACGGCTTCCACGAATATCACCACCGGCATTCAACAATACGCAAGCGTTATCATCAAAACGGATGTATGAACCATCCGGGCGGCGAATCTCTTTTTTAGTGCGAACAATGATAGCCTTAGAAACAGCACCCTTCTTCACATCACTCGACGGGATTACACTCTTGATTGCTACTACAATTACATCCCCGACAGTGGCGTAACGTTTTCTTGTACCGCCCAAAACACGAATACACAACGCTTCTTTTGCACCACTGTTATCTGCTACTACTAGTCTTGATTCTTGTTGTATCATGTTACTTAGCCCTTTCGATTATTTGAACTAATCTCCATCTTTTTGTTTTGCTCAAAGGACGAGTTTCCATAATTTTCACAGTATCACCGATACCGCATTCATTCTTTTCGTCATGAGCATGATATTTCTTCGTCTTATTAACGAACTTTCCATAAATGGGGTGTTTTTCCTTCCATTTAATAGCAACCGTGATGCTCTTATCCATCTTGTTGCTAGTAACCACGCCCGTTCTTTCTTTTCTTAAATTTCTAGTTTCCATCAGGCTCAATTTTTGTTGTTAAGTTCTCTCTGGCGCAATTCTGTTTTCATGCGCGCAATCATCCTGCGTTGTTGTTTAATCTGAGCAGGGTTTTCACTCGGAGAAATGCTGTGGTTGATCACTTTCTGATCGTAAGCAGCCACTTCAGCATCAATTCTTTCTACTAACTCCTTCGTGCTCAATTCTCTAATTTCTGCAATCTTCATAACAAATTACGCATTTTGATTAGCCATATCATAATCACGTCTCACAACAAACTTTGTTGTTACCGGAAGCTTTTGTGCAGCCAAGCGCAAAGCTTCCTTAGCAATATCAAAAGGAACCCCTTCGATTTCGAAAATCAAACGACCTGGAGTAACAGGCGCAACAAATCCTTCAGGATTACCTTTACCTTTACCCATACGTACTTCAGCAGGCTTCTTTGTGATTGGTTTGTCCGGGAAAATACGAACCCACACCTGACCTTGACGTTGCATATAACGAGTTACCGCGATACGAGCTGCTTCGATCTGACGACCGGTAATCCATTTATTTTCTAACGCTTTTATACCAAACGAACCGAATGCCAGCTGGTTGCCACGCTGAGCTTCGCCCTTCATGCGACCTTTCTGCTGTCTTCTGAACTTGGTTTTCTTTGGTTGTAACATCTCTTCTTAAATTCTAACGTTTAACGATTAGCTTTCTTTCTCTTGAAGTTCTTATCTCTGCTGCCGCCGGCATTTTCATTTCTGCGACCTGAATCTTTTGATGCAGCGAATGAAGGAGCAAGATCTCTCTTACCATAAACTTCACCACGGCAGATCCAAACCTTAACACCGATCAAACCAACCTTCGTCAACGCTTCAGCCAAAGCATAATCAATATCTGCTCTGAATGTGTGTAACGGAGTTCTTCCTTCTTTATACATTTCTGAACGAGCCATTTCAGCACCGTTCAAACGACCAGAGACTTGCACTTTAATACCTTCGGCCCCCATTCTCATGGTAGAAGCGATAGCCATCTTGATAGCACGACGGTAAGCAATTTTTCCTTCAAGCTGACGAGCAATATTGTTTGCAACGATAACAGCGTCCAATTCGGGTCTTTTTACCTCAAAGATGTTGATCTGAACTTCTTTGTCGGTAATTTTCTTCAACTCTTCTTTCAACTTATCAACTTCCTGACCACCTTTACCGATGATGATACCCGGACGTGATGTGCAAACTGTGATTGTAATCAACTTCAGCGTACGTTCAATAACGACGCGAGATACACTAGCCTTAGCAAGACGAGCATTCAGATATTTACGGATTTTGCTATCTTCCAGCAAAGTGTCTCCGTATTTTTTGCCGCCATACCAATTGGAATCCCAACCGCGGATGATTCCCAAACGATTACTAACCGGATTAACTTTTTGTCCCATCTACAAATTAATTTTGACTATCGTTTTTACTAAGTGTATCAACAAACAGAGTTACATGGTTCGAACGTTTACGAATTCTGTATCCTCTTCCCTGAGGAGCCGGACGCATTCTCTTCAATGTAGTAGCGCAATCTACGCTGATTGAAGATACGCACAACTCTCCAGCTTCTGCTTTACGTTCATTTTTCTGTTCCCAATTGGCAATAGCTGAACGAAGCAATTTTTCTACTCTTGCTGCAGCTTCCTTGTTAGAAAACTTCAAAACACCAAGTGCACGGAATACTTCCATTCCACGGATCATGTCTACAACGAGACGCATCTTGCGGGGAGAAGTCGGCACATTCCGCAACTTTGCGAAGTACATGGTCTTCTGAGCTTCTTTTCTTGCTTCAGCTGATATTCTTTTTCTAGCACCCATTTTATTGATTCTTTTTATTTTCAGATTCCTGAATCCCTGTTACTACCGATTATTTTTTCTTGTTACCGGCGTGACCACGGAACGTACGAGTAGGAGAAAACTCTCCCAGTTTATGACCTACCATGTTCTCGGTTACAAAAACAGGAATAAATTTATTTCCATTGTGAACTGCAATAGTATGACCTACAAAGTCAGGCGAAATCATTGAAGCTCTTGCCCATGTCTTAACGACCGCCTTCTTTCCTGACTCATTCATTGCCAAGACTTTCTTTTCAAGCTTTACATTAATATACGGGCCTTTTTTTAGCGAACGACTCATAGTTTACTTAATTAATCAGATTATTTCTTTCTTCTTTCAATAATATATTTTGAAGAATGCTTCTTCGGAGCTCTTGTCTTCAAGCCCTTAGCATATAAGCCATTACGAGATCTAGGATGACCTCCGGAAGCACGACCTTCACCACCACCCATCGGGTGATCAACCGGGTTCATTACAACACCACGGTTGTGAGGACGACGACCTAACCATCTAGAACGACCGGCTTTACCTGATTTTTCAAGACCATGGTCTGAATTACCTACACTACCAACTGTAGCCTTACAAGCAGCAAGAATCTTTCTGGTTTCGCCAGAAGGCATCTTAATAATTGCATAATCGCCTTCTTTCGAAGTCAACTGAGCAAAAGCACCGGCAGAACGTACTAACTTAGCACCCTGTCCCGGACGAAGCTCAATGTTGTGAATAATAGTACCAACGGGAATATTTGCCATCGGCAAAGTATTACCAACCTCAGGAGCGGCTTCGCTACCTGAAACCACTGTTTGGCCAACTTCCAATCCGTTCGGAGCGATGATATAACTCTTTGCCCCGTCTGCGTAATACAACAGTGCGATACGAGATGTACGGTTAGGATCATACTCGATAGACTTGACTGTTGCAGGAATGCCATCTTTGTTTCTCTTGAAATCGATAAATCTGTACTTCTGTTTGTGACCGCCACCAAGATAACGCATTGTCATCTTACCAGTGTTATTACGACCACCTGTACTCTTCTTACCTACTACAAGAGACTTTTCTGGTGTACTTGCAGTGATTTTATCAAATGCACCAATAACTTTGTGTCTCTGCCCCGGTGTTGTGGGCTTTAATTTACGTATTCCCATTTCTTTTTTTAGATATTACTAAAGAAATCAATTGTTTCTCCTTCTTTCAACGTTACGATAGCCTTCTTAAAAGCTGATTGTTTGCCATTGATAATACCTGATTTGGTATAGCGGCTTTTCTTCTTGCCTGAGTAGTTGATGGTGTTAACATCAACTACTGTAACATTATACATGTCTTCAATGGCTTTTTTAATCTCTAACTTGTTGGCATCAGGAGAAACACGAAAACCATAGCGATTATCCATTTTTTCTGTAATCGCTGTTTGCTTCTCAGTTACTATAGGTTTAATAATAATTCCCATTTTTCTACTCCTTATGCGTTAAACAGTTTTTCAATAACAGCTACAGAACTTTCTGTCAACACCAAATTAACAGCATTTAACACGCTATATGTATTTAACTCTGAAGCTGTTATAACATTTGCCTTCTCTAAATTTCTGGCCGACAAATATACGAAATTATTTTTCTCAGATAAAACCAAAAGTAACTTTCCATCAGCCACTTTCAGATTCTTAGCAATTGTTACGAATTCTTTAGTCTTAGGAGCTTCCAAAGTGAAATCTTCTACTACTACAATTGCGTTATTCTTTGCCTTATAAGTCAAGGCAGACTTACGGGCCAAACCTTTAACTTTCTTGTTCAATTTAAACTCATAATCTCTCGGTTTCGGACCGAATACACGGCCACCACCTACCAATACCGGAGAGTTGATGTCGCCACGACGAGCACCACCACCACCTTTCTGGCGGATCAATTTACGAGTACTACCAGAAACTTCACTTCTTTCCTTTGATTTATGAGTTCCCTGACGCTGATTAGCCAAATACTGTTTTACATCCAAGTAAATAGCATGATCATTGGGTTCAATGCCAAAGATAGCATCGTTCAATGTTACCTTTCTTCCGGTATCTTCACCTTTAATATTTAATACGCTCAGTTCCATTACTTTTCAATTAATAAGATTGAACCTTTTGCTCCTGGAACAGATCCTTTTACTAATAAAAGATTGTGTTCCGGCATCACCTTGATCACTTGCAGGTTCTGAACAGTTACACGTTCATTACCCATTTGGCCGGCCATACGCATACCTTTGAATACCTTTGCAGGATAAGAACAGGCACCGATACCACCGGGAGCGCGCAAACGGTTATGCTGACCGTGAGTAGTCTGACCTACACCACCGAAACCATGACGTTTTACTACACCCTGGAAACCTTTACCTTTTGATGTACCTACTACATCAACGAAACCTGCATCTTCCAAATAATCTACGGTGATTACATCACCGAGCTTATATTCGGTTTCAAAATTTTTGAACTCGGCCAAGTATCTCTTGGGAGTTACACCTGCCTTTTTGAAGTGGCCCATTTCTGGCTGTGTTGTGTGTTTCTCTTTTTTCTCTTCGAAACCTAACTGTACAGCTTCATAGCCATCTTTTTCCAAAGTCTTAATCTGTGTAACTACACAAGGACCCACTTCGATAACAGTGCATGGAAGATTTTTTCCCTCGGCACTGAAAACGGATGTCATTCCGATTTTTTTTCCTAATAATCCTGGCATTTCACTAATTTGTTAATAAACTTACACTTTAATTTCTACTTCAACACCACTGGGCAATTCCAGTTTCATCAATGCATCAACCGTTTTTGCAGTTGAGCTGTAGATGTCGATTAGTCTCTTGTAAGAAGAGAGTTCGAACTGCTCACGAGACTTTTTGTTAACGAAAGTCGAGCGGTTCACAGTAAAGATACGCTTGTGCGTAGGCAGAGGTATCGGGCCGCTAACAACTGCACCGGTAGCCTTAACCGTCTTCACGATCTTCTCGGCAGACTTGTCTACCAGAGAATAATCGTAAGACTTTAATTTAATTCTGATCTTTTGGCTCATATCTATATATATGTTTCTAAATTATTTGATCAAATCAGCACGACCCTGTACTTCTGTCAATACCTGCTTAGCAATAGAAGAAGATACTTGAGCATAGTGCGAGAACTGCATTGAAGAAGTTGCACGACCTGAAGTGATAGTACGCAAAGCTGTTACATAGCCGAATGTTTCAGCCAAAGGAACTTTTGCTTTTACAATACGAGCACCTGTACGACTTGTTTCCATACCTTCAACTTGTCCACGACGTTTGTTCAAGTCGCCGATTACATCACCCATACTTTCTTCCGGAGTAACCACTTCCATCTGCATGATCGGTTCCATCAAAGCAGGGCCTGCCTTTTCAGAAGCGTTCTTGAATGCCTGGATAGCTGCGATTTCGAAAGACAACTGGTCAGAGTCAACCGGGTGGAAAGAACCATCGATCAAAGTAACTTTCAGTTGATCCAACGGATAACCTGCCAATACACCGTTCTTCATAGCCTTCTCGAAACCTTTCTGAACTGACGGGATAAATTCCTTGGGAACGTTACCACCCTTCACTTCATCGATGAACTGCAAACTTCCTTCAAAGCCTTCATCTGCCGGTTCGATACGGACAATGATATCGGCAAACTTACCACGACCACCAGACTGCTTCTTGTAAACTTCACGAAGTTCGACAGATTTGGTGATAGCTTCTTTGTAAGTTACCTGAGGCTTACCCTGATTACATTCGACTTTGAATTCGCGTCTCAGACGGTCAATAATAATATCCAAGTGAAGCTCACCCATACCGCTGATGACAGTCTGTCCTGTTTCTTCGTTAGTCTGAACCGTAAACGTCGGGTCTTCTTCGGCCAACTTAGCCAAGCCCATGCCCAATTTATCCAAATCCTTCTGTGTCTTCGGTTCCACAGCGATACCGATAACCGGATCAGGGAAGTCCATAGATTCCAATGTGATCGGAGCGTTTTCGTCACACAGCGTATCCCCAGTACGGATATCCTTGAAACCTACACCTGCACCAATATCACCGCAACCGATCGTTTCCATCGGATTTTGCTTGTTAGAGTGCATCTGGAACAAACGAGAGATACGTTCTTTTTTGCCAGAACGCGTATTTAAGACATAAGAACCGGCGTTGATCGAACCTGAATAAACACGGAAGAAACAAAGGCGGCCTACATATGGGTCGGTAGCGATCTTGAATGCCAAAGCAGCCATCGGTTCCTCAAACAACGGCTTGCGGACAACGACTTTTTCAGGATCACTCGGATCCGTACCTTCAATAGCTTCCGTATCTTCAGGAGACGGCAAATAAGCACAAACTGCATCCAATAACGTCTGAACACCTTTGTTCTTGAATGAAGATCCGCAAGTCATCGGGTTGATCTGCATAGCCAATGTTCCCTTACGGATAGCCGTGTGAATCTCTTCTTCTGTGATAGTCGAAGGATCATCGAAGTATTTTTCCATGATCGCGTCGTCACATTCTGCCAAAGCTTCAAGCATCTTGTCACGCCATTCTTCAGCTTCAGCCTGAAGATCTGCCGGGATTTCTTCTATGCTATAGTCGGCTCCCATCGATTCGTCATGCCAATAGATGGCCTTCATCTTGATCAGGTCGACGATACCTTTGAACGTTTCTTCAGCACCGATAGGAATCTGGATAGGACACGGATGAGCGCCCAATACTTCCTTAACCTGGCGAACTACTTCATAGTAGTTTGCACCTGAACGGTCCATCTTGTTTACATAACCGATACGAGGTACATTATATTTATCAGCCTGACGCCATACAGTTTCAGACTGCGGCTCCACACCACCTACAGCACAGAAAGTAGCAACAGCACCATCCAGTACACGAAGAGAACGCTCAACTTCTACTGTAAAGTCCACGTGTCCCGGAGTATCAATCAAGTTGATCTTATATTTGTTACCCAAATAGTTCCAGAAAGTAGTCGTTGCAGCAGATGTGATTGTAATACCGCGTTCCTGCTCCTGGGCCATCCAGTCCATCGTAGCAGTACCATCATGCGTTTCACCGATCTTATGGGTCAGACCGGTGTAAAACAAGATACGTTCAGAAGTAGTTGTTTTACCAGCATCGATGTGAGCCATGATACCGATGTTTCTTGTAAACATTAATTGTTTATCGTTTGCCATATTCTTTCTTAGCCTTTATAATTAAAATCTGAAGTGAGCGAATGCACGGTTAGCTTCGGCCATACGGTGCATATCTTCTTTTCTCTTGAATGCTCCGCCCTGGTTATTGAAAGCATCTACAATCTCTGCAGACAGCTTATCAGCCATAGTCTTACCACCACGTTTACGTGCGAAGATGATGAGGTTCTTCATTGAAATCGATTCTTTACGATCGGGGCGAATTTCAGTAGGTACTTGGAAAGTAGCACCACCAACACGGCGAGATTTCACTTCGACTTGAGGAGTAATGTTGTCGAGCGCAGCTTTCCAAATTTCGAGAGCGGACTTTTCTTCGTTAGGCATTTTGGCCTTAACTGTTTCCAAAGCGGAATAGAAAATTTCGAAGGCAGTATTCTTCTTGCCATCATACATCAAATGGTTAACGAATCTCGTAACCTTAACATCACCGAAAACAGGATCCGGGAGGATCTGTCTTTTCTTTGGTTTTGCTTTTCTCATTTTGTTTTCAAAAATTTCGTTCTTGTTTCTTGGTTGCCTTTAATACGTCTTCAACGGTTCCGCTGAACCATTTACTCAACCTATAGCCTATCCAAATAACTCAAACCAGCTTTAATACTTAAATTTAAATTCTCAGTTTGAAGGGATGTAACTAATTACTTCTTCTTTCCTTTAGCTGCAGCTGCTGCCTGCCCCGGTTTCGGACGTTTAGCGCCGTATTTGGAACGTCTCTGAGTACGTCCGTTTACGCCTGCAGTATCCAAGGTTCCACGTACAATGTGATAACGTACACCAGGAAGGTCCTTAACACGACCACCACGAACCAACACGATTGAGTGTTCCTGCAGATTGTGTCCTTCTCCCGGAATGTAAGAGTTTACTTCTTTTCCATTTGTCAAACGAACTCTCGCTACTTTACGCATTGCAGAGTTAGGCTTCTTCGGAGTTGTAGTATAAACACGAACGCAAACGCCACGTCTCTGCGGACATGAATCCAATGCGGGTGATTTACCCTTTTCCACCAAAGTTTCCCTTCCTTTTCTAACTAATTGCTGAATTGTAGGCATTTCTTTTCTTTTTTAAACTTTGAATGTGTTATTATTATAATTATCTATTTCTTCAATTTTGAGCTGCAAAGGTACACATTCTTTTCGGACTATCAATAAGTTGCGCCTTCTTTTTCGCACACTTCGCGCTAAAACGCTGCAAAGGTACGCATTTGTTCCCGTTTCACAAGAGGCCGCTTTTATTCATTTATAAATAATTAACTATTATTTCTCTTACAAACTCCGTTAACCCAGAACAACCGACCTCTTTTACACGAAATCCAGTAGGTATCGGATAAAGAATCGATGCCCACTGGATTCACATTTGATACTTATCGGATCAAAAACGAACGACTGTTAGAAGAGTTTCGATCCCCCTTCAGTCGATTATTTGAAACGTTTCTCCAATTCCTCGTCCGTCAATTTCGAAATAATGGTTTTTCCATCAGGAGTAAGATTCGACTCCTGGCAGGAGAAAAGAGAAGCGAGCAAGTTGTCCATCTCTTCACCAGACAGGATCTTTCCCGGACGGATAGCAGCCGCTTTTGCCAGAGAAAGTGCCAACGAGTCACAGATCTCCTCATGTACTTCGCAACCGGTATCGATCACACGATCCACCATATTCCGAATCAAAGATACCGGATCAAGATTCTCCACACCGGCAGGAAGTCCATTGATAGCGTAGCTGTTATTTCCCAGGTTCGTCAGATCAAAACCGATAAAACGCATATCTTCGAGCAAGGTCGGCAAGACCGTAGCCTCGCCAGCGGTAAACTCGACAATCTCAGGGAAAAGGACTTGCTGGGAAGCACCTCGCTGCTGCCTGATGTTTGTAATGTACTGGTCGAACAGGATACGGACATGGGCACGGTGTTGATCGATCAAAGCCAAACCTGACTTCAAAGAAGTTATGATATATTTTCCTTTATACTGATAACAAGGGTTGGACACATCGTTGAACAAACTGCCCGAAGTGTCCTGAACAGCCACTTCGTCAGCCTCAATAGTTGGCTCAGAAATATCCGGAGCCAAAAAAGATCCGGTTAATTCCGCCCCCTGTCGTATAGCGTTCCGGTCACCCTCGAAATCATTATAAAGCTTGGACCAGTCGAATTCCGGTTTCTTATAGGAAGAGGTTTCAAAAGGATTATACCCGGAATTCACCTGCACACAGGGAGCTTTATAAGGTGCCGCTTCCTTCACGGGATTATACACAGGAATATCGATGGCGTCTTCCACATCGAAATCAATAGTCGGGATCGCACTGGACTTGGCCAGCGCTTCACGAGTCGCGGCCATCAGGATTTGCCAGATCGGCTGTTCGTTTTCAAACTTGATCTCCGTCTTGGTCGGATGGATATTGACATCTATCGTTGCCGGATCAAGCGTAAAGTAGATAAAGTAGTTCGGCTGCTCACCTGCCGGGATCAGTTGTTCGTAAGCCTGCATGACCGCTTTGTGAAAATACGGATGCTTCATAAAACGTCCGTTTACAAAGAAATACTGCAAAGCCCCCCTCTTCTTTGCCGAATCAGGCCGTCCCACAAAGCCGGAGATCGTCACTAGCGAACTTTGCGCATCCACAGAAAGGAGCTTCTGGTTCAGCGTTTTTCCATATACATTAACAATACGTTGCCTCAAACCGGACTCAGGCAGGTTGAATATCTCCGTATCGTTATGGTAAAGAGACAAAGCGACCTGCGAATTGACCAAGGCAATCCGTTCGAACTCATTGATGATATTCCGGAACTCCGTCTCATTCGATTTCAGAAACTTTCGACGTGCCGGAACATTAAAGAAGAGGTTCTTCACTGAAAAAATACTTCCCTCGGTACAGGCATCCGGTTCGACACTCTCTAATTCTGAACCCGAAAATACAAGATGCGTCCCCAGTTCGGCTCCTTTCAGGCGGGTACGAAGCTCTACTTGTGAAACCGCCACTATCGAAGCAAGCGCCTCGCCACGAAATCCCATCGTATGAAGAGAAAAAAGATCGTCTGCAGTAGAAATCTTCGAAGTTGCATGCCGTTCAAAAGCCATGCGGGCGTCAGTCTCAGACATACCTTTTCCATCATCGATCACTTGGACCAATGTACGACCGGCGTCCTTTATATTCACCTGAATGTGTCCGGCGCCGGCATCCACCGCATTTTCTACCAACTCCTTTACGACAGAGGCAGGACGCTGGATAACCTCGCCCGCCGCTATCTGATTGGCAATACTGTCAGGAAGTAAATGAATTATATCACTCATTACATAAACAAGTACCAAAATATACCACCCAAAATAGCAGCGGCCAATAACAACTTCATGTTCTTATATGTCCGACTCCGGGAATCATGCCCGTTATCACGGCTCTTTTTCAGATGAGAAGTGCCTTCGACAAAGCTACCTTTGATTTCGGCTTTATAATCATCAATCGACAATTCTTCTTCCATGCCAATCTCACGCTTCACTTTGCGGATGCGATCTTCCATCGCCTCCTTATGAGGATCCCAATAGATTGGCTTATGATCGAACTGCCGAGGCTTCCGCACATTATAAAATGAGAATAATGCCATAGTCTTTTATTATTTGAAAAATTCTTTGCTAATGTACAAATTTATTGCTTCTCTTGGGTGATTCCGTCGCTTTTCTTTTCACCACCTCGTAAATGTCATCCCTATTCTTCGGACGCAGATAGTCGAACCAATAAAAATCTTTCAACATCTTTTGATCGGGTTTCAGATCCGGAATAGGAGTCAAGGTCCCGGAAGCATTGACATAAAGTCCCATTCTCTCCAGTTTATTATTCCTTATCCACATTGAAAGATGAGAGCCTTTTGCATTATTCATGCCAACCTTAGAACCATCCTTTTCCAAAGGATAATAATTCAACTCCGCATTTCCGTTTACATCAATACGACGCAATTCCTGTCCCTCGAAATAGGCTTTCAGATCATTCCCCTTCAACTGGTTATAGTAACTCGAGTCGACATGCTGTGCCGCAAAAGCAAACTGGATCACATGGGCATATTCGATCGTACTATCATTCATATAAATAGCGATCGTATCGCCATACAGTTGATATTGTTCATTCCAGAGAACCGGTTCCGTATACATATATAATACAGAATCGCGCGTATTGAACTGCATGGAGTCACATACGCCTTGCATATCGATCCGATAGAAACGTACGCCGTAATAGGCCTTGATCTCCCGGTAGACGGAGTCGACCGTCACCATCTGCAACGTATCGGCATGCAAAAACAACGTATCGCCTTGTGAATACTCAAGGAAGCGGGCACTGTCGGTTGCAAAAGCATATCCGGTCTGTTCATTATAATAACCATATTCGCCTTGCAGCGTCACATGCTGGGCCGTATCAATCAGGCTCATATTCCCATAGACCTCTCCCATACCCGTATCCCGATTATAGAAGATAGAGTCACCTATCAAGATCTTCTCACCCGATTCAACCTGGGACTGATCAAGCAAAAGGGATGTGTTGTTCACCGTATCATACCATCCTCTTGAAGTATGGATCGTGCCACTGTCCGAAACAATGACAGACGGCCCCAGGATGGTAGCTACCTTGGATTCTGTGTCATAATGCAAAGTATCGGAATACAATATGAAGTCAGGGTTCTCAACCTGCACGCTGTCATTGAACACCGCCAGCTTCGTCTCCGGAGAATATTGTCCGTAAAAAGAAGATAGTTGATTCAGAGAATCTACAATTAGCCCACCTTCAAAATAGTATCCGATATTCGGAATACGTTCATAATTGAGGCTATCCGTAAAGAGCGTCACCTGCCCGTTCTCCATCCGGACATTCTCGCGCAGATAAGCCACCTGCGTGTTTCCGTCATAAAAAAGATAATCTCCGTAGACGAACAAGGTGTCTCCCTGCTCCATCCGGACATTACTGAAAGCTTCGAGCGAATTGGTCTGTTCGAAAAAGTAAGCGCTGTCGCAATACATATATGAACTGTCATGCCGGAAACATACATCGCCGTTCAATATCTGCGCATCCGGCTTTACAGCCTTATCGAAAGATAGCGTATTGGAATGGATCAGGTATACCTTCGTCTTTTTGGGCGGGACAGTATCCGTCATAACCTGCAAACTATCGGCTGCCTTCAAGCTGTCCGGCGGGACGACTGTCACATCTTGTGCGGTAATAACAGTAGTATCTGCATGCACAATACTATCTTGGGCCTGTGCAAAGGCACAGACCGCCAACACAAAAAACAGACCTGTGAAAATAAATTTATTTACAGTCCTCATTCTTTAATCCAGCCGGGATACTGGAAATCACAATTACGCCAGCCGTCGCTGATACGCACATATGTGCTTTTCTGCTTCTTAATGATCCAGTCATGCAGCAGCTCTTCGCGTTTCCGAGATTCGACAATCGACTTCAAAGCCTGATAGTCATCCGATATATTTGCCTTATGCTGGTCCACTCTGGCTTTCAGTTTTACAATAGCAACAACTTCTTTCTGCTTATCGTTGATCATAGTGAAAGGTTTGGAGATATCTCCCACCTGCATCGTATAAACCATCTTACCGATTTCCTGTGGCAGTTCGGCCATCTCGAATTTCGGAGTGCTGTGGTTGTCACTTTCAAAGTTCTGGTTCACCATCAAACCTTTGTTATTTCTTGTATCCTTGTCAGCAGAGATAAAAGTTGCCGCTTCTTCAAATGTAAATTTCTTTGCTGTTAAGTCGTTATACAACGAATCCATACGTGTCATACACTCGTTCAACTCCTTGTCCGAAACTTTCGGCTTCAACAAGATATGGCGGCAGTTGATACGGTCGCCACGCTTTTCGATCAATTGGATAATATGATAGCCATATTCAGTCTGCACGATCTGGGAAATCTTCTTCGGATCCTTCAAGTTAAAAGCGACGTTAGCGAATTCGGGCAACAAACTTGTCTTACCCAAAAAACCCAGTTCACCGCCCCTTTTGGCTGATTCCGGATCTTCCGAATACAGACGGGCCAATGTCGAAAATTCATATTTCCCGCTGTTGATATCATCGGTAAACTGGCGAAGACGCGCCTTGATAGCATCCGTCTCCTCAAACGGGATCTTCGGTTCCATCGTGATAATCTGCACCTCGACAGTTGTCGGGATATTAGGCAGACTGTCTTTGGACAACTGGCTGTAATACTTACGGACTTCGGAGGGTGTCAACTTGATTTCACCGATCAGCTGGCGCTTCATCTGTTCCACGGTCTGTTGCTCCATGATCATTTCCTTACGTTCGTCCTTCAGTTGGGAAATCTTTTTACCGAAATATTCCTCCAACTTTTCCTTAGATCCCATCTGGTTGATTGCGAAATTGATCCAACGATCCGTCTCCTGGATCACCTGGTTTTCACTCACTTCCACACTATCGATCTTCGCTTGGTTCAGAAACAGCTTCTGTATTGCCATCTGTTCGGGGAGCACGCAATAAGGGTCACCGTCAAAACGCTGTCCCTCGTTTTGCAGATATAAACGCTGGCTTTCGATGTCCGAACGCAAAATTGCATCATCTCCCACCACCCACACGATTTCATCGATCACATTATCCTGGGCATACACCACACAAGATAAACAGGCAAGAATGAATACTGTCAAAATCTTTTTCATCATGTACTTCTCTATAAGCTACCAATCACGGTTCCGTATAAAACTTGACGTCACCGCTCCTGACTGCATCATTATATAATTCTTCTTCAAATTTCTTCAAAAATTCCACCTTACGCCGATTTGTCAGCATCTCCACGATCTGTGCACTGGCATAGTCGTATGGCGCCACACTTCCCGCAGGCAGATATTCCTTAATATTCAACAGATAGCAATATGTACTATCCGAAACTTCGACAAACTTGTTTGCCCTCAAGAAGTCGTTCGCATTCGACACATGCACCGGAATATTGTCCATCACCTGGTCAAAATCCACCCATTTGTCGTAAAAGTAGTCATAAATACTGGCATTCTGTACACTATACTTCTCAATTTTTTCTAAAGAAGCCTCAGAAGTCGATCTATACCATCCCTTTACATCAACGAGGCCGGGGGCATCCACCGGGATCTTCAGGAAGAGACCTTTCACCAAAGCCTTGTCCAAGACAAATTTTTTCTGGTTTTCCTCGTAATAACTCAGCATGTCGCTTTCCTGAAACTCGGAAGAAAGCCTTTCTTTTATCAACTGTTCCTGATACCGATAGCGGATCAGCGAATGACGATATTCCTCCACCAGCTTATCCACTTCCGCCTTATCTTCTCCCTCCAAGTTGCGCAAGGCCACATCGTAGACCAAGGCATCTTTCACCCACTTCCTTTCCAAACTTTCGGCAAGCAACATACTGTCAGCCGAGGACAATCCGCGCGGGATCTGCTGTTTTATCTCCGAACGTCTCAAAGTCCGGTCCTTCACTTTTACCAACACATCCGCATCATCCACAGGCTGCGTTCCCTTACAAGAACACAGCAAAGATACGAATGCTATAAAAATGAAGCAATATCTCATATAACTTTCTCTTTATTATTTCTTTGTCATTTTACTCACTTTCTTCACCAGCTTCCAGTTTATCGTCACCGGGTATTTCCGGTTCAGCTGTTCGATCCATTCGGCTTCCGCCTTGGCTTGCTGGTCCATCGGCTTGTTCCAAACTTCCTTATTGCTGATGTCGAACAGCAAGATGCCATCCCGATACTCTTTCATAAGAAGATCGAACTCAGGATGTTTCGTAGTCAGATTCTTACGTTCGGCAGTAGTTACGATATCTCGGATAAAAAGATCGTAAACCTCCTGCATGAAATCTCCCGCATACGATTTCGTAGAGAACGGACAGCGCTGGATATAATAAGCGAACTCACTCTGGGGAAAATCCGTGCCATTCAGATGAAACAAAGTCTTGTTCATGTCTTTCGCCTTCTCGTAGAAAGCAGGATCGGACGGAAAATAGTCGTTGCACAAAGCTTGTAGTTCGGCATAAGCCTCGGGATAGAAGCAATACCCATACTCTTTTTTCATCCGTTCATCAAACGCACCGTAATATTCGAAATTCCGTTCTCCCTGCGCCATCTGGCGAGACCAGGCCTTCTTCTTATCATCGAAAGAAGGAATACCTTTCTTCTCGATCAACTTTATAATGTGATAACCGAAACGTGTTTTCACCGGTCGGGACAATTCCCCCGGAGTGTTCAAAGCGAAAGCAGCCACTTCGAACGGCTCCACCATCTCGCCGACACCAAAAGCTGGCAACTCTCCTCCCCGCTTGGCAGAACCGGCATCAGACGAGTATTCTTTTGCCAACATGGCAAAGTCAGCTCCATCCTTCGCTTTCCGATAAACTTCTTCCGCACGAGCCAATGTTTCAGCCTCTCCAAACTTCACCGAATCTTTCTCAAACGGGATCAGGACATGCGCTACACGTACCAGCCCCGGATTTCGCCTGCGACTGTGTATTTTTATGATATGGAAGCCCATAGTCGTCCGAACCGGCAGAGAGACGGAACCGACGGGCAACGAATAAGCGACATTCTCAAAGGCTTTAACCGTCTGCATCGGCAGCAAACAGTGTACATATTCATAGCCGACATTTTCCTTATCGGCATCTTTCAGTTCTTTGCCGACAGCGGCAAAATCCTCTCCCGCTTGAATACGCTCATAGGCCTCGATCGCTTTCTGATATACCGGAACCGTATCTTTCGATAATGTACGTTGCGGCAAGCGGAACAGAATATGACTCAATTCCAGCACTTCTCCATACCGGTCATACACGGCACGTACAGCAGCTTCCTCTCCATCCTTATCCGACAGATAACTTGAAGTCAATTGAGCCCGATAGCTATCCAATTCATCTTTGAACGCTTTCGTCTTGTCCAGTCCCAAATCTTCCGCTTCCGCCACTTTCAGCTTGAAGTTCTTAAACAACTCCACGTATGCATTCACGGATTTACGGTCAGACAAATTAACTTCGCTATTCTTTTGTGCAATAAAAATAAATTCATCCAACGGGATCTGCTTTCCGGCTACCGTCATCACTACCGAATCGGCCGAAACTTGTGCATTTCCTGTCATACAAGCGAATACCAAAGATAATACAAGCAACTTCTTCATTAATCCTTCTTTTACCATATCACGATATCGTTTACAAAAATAACACTAATCTAACGGAGATGCAGCTTAAAAAGTACATTACCCCATTAAATTAGTGTTTTTTATAAATATAAAAACCGACATTCACTTTCAAAAGACAGGCGCCTTTTCATGAAACAGCTATTCCCACCTCTGCAAATCACTCGATTATTTTCTGCAAAAAACGGCTACAAAATAGGTAAAACCGGGAGGTTTTCATTGTCCGGCACGGTACTTTAGTTGCCGGACACCCCCATGTTGCTCCCTCTTACACCCGGATGTACCGGCTCTCTACACCCGGATGTTAAGGATGGTAACATGGGGGTGTTTACGGAATTATCTGCTTGCTTCTGCTAAAAAAAAGAGAGGGCTTTTGTGGAATGAAGAACCGTATTTCGCTAATTTAATACCTGTTATATTCGTTTTTACATTTGTTTATTCGATTATTTTATATGCTTTTTCAAAAGCAAAAGAAGGCAATACACTGGTTTTCAATTACATGATAAAAGCACCCTGTTTCAGAAGTGATAGAGGAGTGATAGAGAAAAACACCCTGTATCACTGCCTCTGACGCTTGAATATTAATAGCTACAACCTTCGCAGTGATAGAGTGATAGAGGATTTGCAGAAAACTTCGTATGCAAATCACAACCTTGGAAAATTTTGATGCGGTTGCCCTGAAAGTGGCAGGAATCAATAATACGTCATCAAACGTCAATCCGTCCATGACCACTCTGTCTGCAATAAATGACATAGAACTTATGCCTTAAAAATTATTGCACACAAACTTACAAAACAATTGACAATTAACAATGGACATTTTTGTCGCCCATTGTCAATTGTCAATTATTTAATTTGCCATTTCCGACAGGAACTTAATGCGGACGAGGCGAATCTCTTCTTCCGTATAATCACCACCTAATTCTTCGATTGCATCTTCCAGATCGTCTGTTTCCGAATCCTTGAAGTATTCATAAATATCATCGATATGATCTTCGTCCATCACATCGTTCAAGAAGTAGTCGATATTGATACGGGTTCCAGAATAAACGATCGCTTCTATTTCGTCGAGTAGTTCGTTAAATTCCAATCCGTTCGTCATGGCTATTTCGTCTAACGCCACCTTACGGTCGATACGCTGGATGATCGAAACCTTCAATTTGGATTTATTGGCAACCGTACGAACCCGAAGATCTTCGGGACGTTCGATCTCGTTTTCTTCCACGTGACGCTTAATCAGCTCAATGAACTCCTTACCATATCTTTTTGCCTTACCGGCTCCGACACCCGGAATATTCTGCAATTCTTCCAACGTTACCGGATAAGTAGTGGCCATCGCTTCCAGAGACGGATCCTGGAAAATAACGAAAGGAGGCACTTCCAGACGCTTGGACAACTTCTTGCGTAAATCCTTCATCATCGAGAAAAGGGCAGGATCGACCGCACAGGCGGCTCCACCGCGTACGGGAACTTCTTCTTCCTCTTCATCGAATTCGTTGTCTTCTGTAATCTTGAAAGAGACAGGTTTCTTTATAAACTCTTTTCCTTTTTCTGTAATCTTCAACAGACCGTAGTTCTCGATGTCCTTGGCCAAATATCCGGCAATCAATGCTTGACGGATAACGGCATTCCATGTCTTCTCTTCCTCATCCGAACCGGAACCGAAAATCTCCAGTTCATTGTGCTTGTAAGATTGTATTTCGGAGGTCTCGTTGCCGACCAACATGTTGACAATATATTCTGCCTTGAATTTTTCCTTTAACGTACCAACCACTTCGAGTACGGCGCTTAATAATTCCTTTGCTTCCACTTTCTTTTTTGGGTTCAAACAATTATCACAATTTCCACAATTTTCTTCCAGGTATTCTTCACCGAAATAGTGCAACAAGACTTTCCGTCGACATACGGAAGTTTCGGCATAAGCAGCAGTCTCCAGAAGCAACTGCTTACCGATCTCCTGTTCCGCCACCGGTTTTCCCTGCATGAATTTTTCCAATTTCTGCAAGTCTTTATAGGCATAAAAAGCGATGCACTGGCCTTCACCGCCATCACGGCCGGCTCGTCCGGTTTCCTGGTAATATCCTTCGAGGCTTTTGGGAATATCATAATGGATGACATACCGTACGTCGGGTTTGTCGATCCCCATACCGAAAGCAATGGTCGCAACGATCACGTCTGCTTTTTCCATTAGGAACGCATCCTGATTGCTCGAACGCTGCTGCGAATCCATACCGGCATGATAAGGGAGCGCCTTGATACCGTTTGCTTTCAGAATATCGGCAAATTCTTCCACCTTCTTACGGCTCAAACAATAGATAATACCGGATTTTCCCTCGTTGGACTTAATATATTTGATGATCTCGCGGTCGATATTCGCCGTTTTCGGACGAATCTCATAATACAAATTAGAACGGTTGAAGGAGGATTTAAAGACAGAAGCGTCAATCATTCCCAAGTTTTTCTGAATATCGTGCTGCACTTTCGGAGTGGCTGTCGCCGTCAAAGCAATCAACGGACGCTTGCCGATTTCATTTATGATCGGACGGATACGACGATATTCCGGACGGAAATCATGCCCCCATTCAGAAATACAATGTGCTTCGTCCACTGCATAAAACGAAATATTGACTTGGCGCAGAAACTCCACATTTTCATCTTTGGTCAATGACTCAGGAGCCACGTAGAGCAATTTCGTCCGGCCATTACGGATATCGTCTTTTACCTGGTCGATAGCCGATTTATTCAAGGAAGAGTTTATGAAATGGGCAACCCCGTCCTCTTCGCTGAAATTACGCATGGCATCCACTTGGTTCTTCATCAGGGCTATCAAAGGAGAAATCACTATGGCCGTCCCCTGCATCATAAGAGAAGGCAGTTGATAACACAAAGATTTTCCTCCTCCGGTCGGCATCAACACAAATGTATCATTTCCTGCCAGTACATTTTCGATGATTGCTCTCTGATTTCCTTTAAAGGTATCAAAACCAAAATGTTTTTTGAGCTCTTCTGTCAAATTATCCTTCTTCGCCATACTATTCATATTTTAAAAACCGCCGTCAGGTCATCTGCAGACGGTTTACGTCCGATTTTTCAAACTTTTCCTTCGCATACTCCAACGTGACATGGAGTGTCTTTTCATTTGCAGACGGCATACTGTACATGGCATCCATCATCACAGCCTCCACAATGGAACGTAAGCCACGTGCTCCCAACTTAAACTCAAGTGCCTTATCGACTATAAATTCGAACACGTCTTCGTCAAATGTCAGTTCAATATCATCCATCGCAAACAATTTGATATATTGCTTGATGATCGAGTTCTTCGGTTCCGTCAAGATATTACGAAGCGTACTCCTATCCAACGGGTTCAAATAGGTCAAGATAGGCAGACGTCCGATGATTTCCGGAATCAGGCCAAACGATTTCAAGTCGGTTGGTGTAATGTATTTCAGCAGATTGTTGCGATCCACCTGCGCCGTGTTTTCGTTTGCGGCGTATCCTACTACACGTGTATTCAAACGCTGGGCGATTTTCTTCTCTATTCCGTCGAAAGCGCCACCACATACAAACAGGATATTTTTCGTATCCACGGCAATCATTTTCTGCTCCGGATGCTTGCGCCCACCCTGCGGGGGTACGTTCACGATGGAACCTTCCAAGAGCTTCAGCAAGCCCTGCTGCACACCTTCACCGCTTACATCACGGGTAATGGAAGGATTATCGCTCTTACGGGCGATCTTATCTATTTCATCGATAAATACGATACCACGCTGTGCCGCTTCGACATCATAATCGGCAGCCTGCAACAGACGGGTCAAAATGCTTTCTATATCCTCCCCTACATAACCGGCTTCTGTCAAGACCGTCGCATCTACAATGGCAAACGGGACATGGAGCAATTTGGCGATCGTACGGGCAAGTAGCGTTTTACCTGTCCCCGTAGCACCCACCATAATAATATTCGATTTCTCGATCTCAACATCATCCGATGTTACTTTCTGGATCAAACGTTTGTAATGGTTATACACAGCAACCGACAGATAACGTTTAGCGTCGTCCTGACCTATCACATATTGGTCCAGAAAAGTCTTAATATCCTCAGGCTTAGGCAGATCTTTCTGGTTTAATCCAAAAGAACTCCCCTTGCCAGGCATTTGTTCTTTTACTATTTCGTACGCTTGCTGTGCACATTCATCGCAAATAGCACCGGAAATCCCGTTAATCAACATATTAACGTCCCGGCTACCGCGTCCGCAAAACGTACAGCTATCGCCTGTTTTGGCCATTCCGTATTTGTTTTTTAAAGAGAGTACGTTAAAAGCTCCTGTTCCCGCATTCGATACAAGGGACAAGGGACTTTTAACGCAGCCCCTTACATTAATATTATTTATTACGAACCAGAACCTTGTCGATCATACCGTAAGCCAAAGCTTCCTCTGCCGTCATCCAATAGTCACGGTCACTATCGTGTTCAACCTTTTCATAAGGTTGACCTGAATGAGTTGATATGATTGTGTAGAGTTCCTTCTTTACTTTCAGGATTTCACGAGCCGTGATCTCAATATCCGAAGCCTGTCCCTGCGCACCGCCTAACGGCTGGTGAATCATCACGCGGGAATGAGGCAAGGCCATACGCTTGCCTTTCGTTCCGGCGACCAGCAATACCGCAGCAAAAGAAGCTGCCATACCCGTACAGATAGTCGACACGTCACTACTGATAAACTGCATCGTGTCATAAATACCATATCCTGCATAAACAGAGCCACCCGGAGAATTGATATAAATTGAAATATCCTTGCCCGGATCGCTTGAATCCAGATACAACAACTGTGCCTGGATTACATTTGCCGTATAATCGTCAACCTGTGTACCTAAAAAAATGATACGGTCCATCATCAACCGTGAAAAAACGTCCATCTGAGCAACGTTCAATTGACGCTCTTCGATAATCGTCGGAGATATGTAACTGCTGGTTATATTCATATAACTGTCCAGCGCATTACTGTTCATCCCTAAATGCTTCGTTGCATACTTTCTGAAATCTTCCATAATCTATAGTCTTATTGTGTTACCGAAAAGTCATAAAAAAAGGGATTCCTCTCTTACTTATCGGAATAACAAAGTTATAAATAAATTTCTGAAAGAAACAACTTATTTGCTGTCCGGTAAGATATTTTTTCGAGAGAAAGCCCTTTTTAGATAAAAAAGCTGCTGCTGCCGCTTTTTCAGGTAGTCTTATTCTTCAAAAAGTTTGTTGAATTCGTCGGCTGTCACCTCCTTGGTATCCAGTTCGACTTGTTCTTTCAACCAGCCTGCCAGTTTTTCTTCAACTGCACGGTCAATGATATTCTGCAGCGTCTGCTTGTTTTTCAAAATGTCTTTAGCATAGTTAGCCAATACGTCTTCCGGTACGGAAAGCATTCCATACTGGGCAAACTGGGCTTTAGCTACACGTTTAGCGAAGCCTTCGATATCAGCATCTTCAACTTTCAATCCGTTTTCCTTCACCAGATTTTCTTTGATCAGCTGATATTTCAAGTCTTCTATGATCCGAGGATATTCTTCGTCGATCTTTTCTTTCGTATTCTTTTCATTGGCAACCAGCAACCAACGCTTTAACAGGTCTTCGGCAAACGAAAGTTCACCGGCCTTCTGAACCAGCAGGTCACGGGCATCGACCAAGAACTTGAAGTCGCTCTGCGGAGTGAACTGCTCAGCCAAAGCTTCGCGGATCTTGTTCTTGAATTCTTCTTCGCTGGTAACAACGCCTTCACCGAAGACTTTGTCGAACAATTCCTGGTTCAGCTCTGCATTCTTATGACGAGTCACCTCCGTGATTTCAAAGCTAAAATCGCCTGTGATACCACTGACGGCTTCCTTATTCACTTTCAAGAAAGAAGCGATTTCTGCTTCTGCACCTTCGTAGGCCTTATTCGGATTGAATACGATCACAGAGTTCTTCTTTGCACCGATGAATTTAGCTTTTTCAGCTTCATCCTTTATGTACATCGGCATCAAAACAGCCTCTTCAACAACGATACCGCCTTCTTTCGGAGAACCGTTTTCCAGTTCGGCTACCGTACCTTTCACCAAGTCTTTTTCTTCTACATCCTCAACCTGGTCGTACGTTCCGAAATTAGCCTGGTAAGCCTCGACTTGTTTGCCGATCATTTCGTCGTCGATATTCACCTGGTAATAAGGAACCTTGTCATTTTTGGACAATTCGATCTTGATTTCCGGAGCCAGCGCTACATCAAAACAAAATTCGAAGTCTTCCTGAGTATCGAAGTTGATTTCTTTCTGTTCAGTTTCGTTAGGCAGCGGTTCGCCCAAAATGTTCAGTTTGTTTTCACGGATATAGTTGTACAGGTTTTCAGAAACCAATTTGTTGATTTCTTCGACCAACACATGCTTGCCATACATTTTCTTTACCATACCCATTGGGACCATCCCTTTACGGAAACCCGGCATCTCTGCTTTCTGACGGAAGCTGCGAAGGCTCTTTTCAACCTTGTCTGCATAGTCAGCTTTCACTATTTCCAATTTCACAATGCCTTTTGTAGCATCAATGTTTTTAAGCGAAACGTTCATTCTGAATGATTTATTTAATTAATAGTCTTGTTCGAATTTTAGGGTGCAAAATTAGACTTAATCTTTTAATCTCGCAAATTGTTTGCTTAAATTGTTATAACCGAGATGAATTTAGGAGCAATATTATTTTTTTCAGGATAAATTGTTGTTTATCTAAAATAAATGTATTCCTTTGCGATGTGAAAGGGCATTAACCTTGAACGTACCTAACATTGTTTTTTATTTCTTCATTTACTCGTTACTTGTCGAATATCTCTCACTGTTACGAAATTCCGGTTTACTACTTTCATTGAAGTAACAATTTTATTTTTTAATTTCTATTTTTATGAACATCTATGTTGGAAACCTGAACTATCGTGTTCGGGAAGATGATTTGAAACAAGTAATGGAAGAATACGGTACGGTTGAATCCGTAAAGATCATCAAAGACCGTGAAACAGGCAAATCAAAAGGTTTTGGTTTCGTTGAAATGCCGGACGATGAAGCTGCGAAAAAAGCAATCGCCGAGTTGAACGAAGCTGAATATGAAGGCCGCCAGATAGTAATAAAAGAGGCTCGTCCTAAATAATTACTTTTCCGGGAAAAAATAAGAAACTTCTGCTTATCTTTGAGCAGAAGTTTTTTTATGCTCAAAAATATGTTCTTAAAAGGTATATATGCCGGTAAACCGGCCATCTTCCAATTGACCGTCCTGCTTCTCCTGATTCTGGCAGGCGCAATTTTCTCATCGCTGATTGCAATGGGATTATTCTATATGATCTATGGTCTGCACGCCGATATTACGCAGTATTCGGACATGATGCGCCTGTTGCAACTTATTTCAGCCCTCGGCACATTCCTCTTTCCTGCATTGGCACTTGCGTGGCTGTGCAGCTACAATCCGAAAGAATATCTGTCGATCGGGAAAATGCCTAAAGGACACATATTGCTTCTCACATTTCTCAGCATATTTTTGATCACTCCTTCCATCAGCCTGACCGGAATACTGAATAAGCAGATGGAACTGCCATCTTTTATGGAACCCATAGAAAACTGGATGCGGTTACAAGAGGAAACGGCCGAACAACTGACTCTGAAATTGTTGGCCGGAAGAGGGATCATAACTTTGTTTTTTAACCTGATCGTTATCGCGGTAGCTGCCGGCATTACGGAAGAATTCCTTTTCAGGGGCGCTTTGCAACGGATAATCGGGAAATGGACGTACAATCATCATATCATCATCTGGAGTGCTGCCATCATTTTCAGCACCTTCCACATGCAGTTTTTCGGCTTCCTTCCACGTATGCTGTTAGGAGCTTATTTCGGATATTTACTTTATTGGACCCGGAACATCTGGATACCGGTATTTGCCCACTTCGTTAATAATGCAATTGCTGTCATCAGCATGTCGGATGCCAAATTAAGAGACAACGAATTCATTACCGGAGATATTTCCACACAGAATTTGTTGCCCTACACAATCGTGGCGATCGTTGCGTTATTTTTCTTTGTCCGTTGCTGTCGGAAATTGAAAATTATCAGATCGTCTAATCTTAATTCTTAAAAGTCTTTTTTGCGGAGAACAAAATCCTTACCCAGATATTTTTCACGCACAATTTCATTTTCGGCCAACTGCTCGGCAGTTCCCTGAAAAAGCACTTTCCCTTCGAACAGCAGATAGGCACGGTCACAGATACTCAAAGTCTCGTATACGTTATGATCTGTGATCAGAATCCCGATATTCTTATGTTTCAGCTTTGCGACAATACTCTGGATATCTTGTACGGCAATCGGGTCTACCCCGGCAAACGGTTCGTCAAGCATGATAAATTTCGGATCGATAGCCAGACAGCGAGCGATCTCCGCACGCCGGCGTTCACCTCCGGACAACTGGTCGCCCAAATTCTTCCGCACTTTATTCAGACCAAATTCGGCAATCAGACTCTCCAATTTTTCTTTCTGGTATTCGGATGTTGTCTCTGTCATTTCCAATACGGAACGAATGTTATCCTCCACCGTCATTTTACGGAAAATAGACGCCTCCTGAGCTAAGTAGCCAATACCATTACGAGCGCGTTTATACACCGGAAACTTCGTGATCTCCATATCGTTCAAGAATATCTTTCCTTCATTGGGAGTCACCAACCCTACCGTCATATAGAAAGTAGTCGTTTTCCCAGCTCCATTAGGGCCGAGCAATCCCACGATCTCTCCCTGCTTCACATTGATCGAAACATGATTTACAACGGTACGTGTCTTATATTTTTTAACGAGGTCCTCCGTACGGAGCACCATTTGTTGTTCGTCTGTCATATCCAAAATCTTTGCCACAAAGAAACGGAATTAATTCTTTCTATACAAATCGTTCACTACGCTTTTATTGACTTACAGCCCAGTTTAGATTAAATACAAACCAGAAGTATCAAGCCTGAAATGAACAGTTGTTCCCAGAATTGCGTTATATTTGCAGACTGTAATTGAATAGAAACATAAAATAATGAATAAAGCATTACATCAAGTAGGTGAATATGTCATGTTGATGGGGAAATGCATCTCCGTACCCAACCGGTGGAGCATGTTCTTTAAGCAGTTGATAAAGGAAATATATAAATTAGGAGTCGATTCCCTTTGGATCGTTGTCATCATTTCCATTTTTATCGGTACGGTTATTGCCATCCAGATTTCACTGAATATCAGTTCACCGCTCATTCCTAAATTTACGATAGGATATACAACGCGTGAAATTATCCTGCTGGAATTTTCTTCTTCCATCATGTCGTTGATTCTGGCGGGTAAAGTCGGTAGCAACATTGCCTCCGAAATCGGGACCATGCGTGTGACGGAGCAGATCGACGCAATGGAAATCATGGGAGTTAACTCCGCCAACTTCCTGATCCTGCCAAAGATGGTCGGTATGATGACTTTCATTCCGGTATTAGTTATCTTCAGTATGTTCACTGGCATTTTGGGAGGTATCGCAGCCAGCCATTCCACAGGAACAGGTATGACACCCGCTTCTTTCGAATATGGTTTACAGTTCTATTTCAATGAGTTCTACATCTGGTACTCCATCATTAAATCCGTTGTGTATGCATTTATTATTTCATCCATAGCCGCCTACTTCGGTTACAATGTAAAAGGCGGTGCACTGGAAGTAGGTAAAGCCAGTACGAACGCGGTCGTTATGAGCAGTATCATGATTCTGCTGGCCGACGTGATCTTAACCAACTTAATGCTGACATAAAAAATGGTAGAAGTAAAACATATCACCAAGTCTTTTGAAGGACGAGTTGTCCTGAATGACATCAGTGCTGTATTCGAAACGGGAAAAACAAACCTGATTATCGGGCGAAGCGGCTCCGGGAAAACGGTTCTTATCAAAAATATTATCGGGCTGATGCGTCCGGATTCGGGAGAGATTTTGTATGACGGCCGTGACTTGACATCGATGGATAAGCACGAATTGAACATGTTGCGCCGTGAAATGGGTATGCTGTTCCAAGGATCGGCCTTATTCGACAGCATGACGGTGTTGGAAAATGTCATGTTCCCGCTGGATATGTTCTCAAACGACACTTACAAAGACCGCCTGAAACGTGCCCAGTTCTGTCTGGACCGTGTGAACCTGTCGGAAGCCGGCCACCTCTATCCTTCTGAGATCAGCGGCGGTATGATGAAACGTGCCGCTATTGCCCGCGCCATCGCCCTGAACCCTAAATATCTGTTCTGTGACGAACCGAACTCCGGCCTGGACCCCAAGACTTCGCTGATTATCGACGACCTGATCCACGATATCACCGCTGAATACAAAATGACGACTATCATCAACACACATGACATGAACTCCGTCATGAATATCGGTGAAAACATTATCTTCATCAAAGAAGGCGTAAAAGAATGGCAGGGGAACAGCAAAGAGGTTATTACTTCCAAGAACAAAGCATTGAACGATTTTATCTTCGCTTCAGACCTGTTCCGTAAGGTAAAAGAGGTCGAGGAAGAAGAGTTAAAAGAAGAAGAACTGAAAGCAAAGTAAAAAATAATCCGATGCCCATCGGATGAAAAAACGACGGGCATCGGATTATTTACTGATGCCTATTTTTTATCTATACCCTTAAAAGGCCGGTTTCAAGCCCTCCCATTTCACATTCCACAGTCCGTTTTTAGGGAATCCGGGATTTCCTTCCGTACAACCGTCCCAACCGGCACACATCATCGCGACAACGGTAAGCAAGCCGCCATTTCCCGGCAGGTAAAGCGGAAGTCCTTCATTCTGGAAATTGTGTCCATTAGGCAGATAAGTATTTTTCTGTACACTCTTCAACAAGGCTTCCAACGCCCACTCCGGCTCATTCAAGCGGATGGCAGTCATGGCTATCAAAGGGAAATCCCATCCCCAAGTATCAGCCCAGTCCCAATTGTCCAGAACATGGCGCAACGTTTTACGCATAACTTCCTTATCCAAATAAGCCGATGCCGGAAGGAAACCGTAAGCGGCCAATTGAGTCGGATGTCCTCCGTCTTTCTCTAATACAGATTCAGCCTCGACATAAACGCCATTGACAACAGGCCAAGGAGCCATCTGATCTGCCATCCGGTCCCAATCGGCATTCCGTTCCCGTCCCACCCTCTCTCTCCAATCATTCGCCTTTTTCAACCCCCAGCTCCAATATGCCAATTCGAAAGCAGGATTGATATTTTCACGGAAAGTTCCACTGTTTCCTTCACGGGCGGAGATGATCGGAGGTCCCAGAACATAGCATTTCCGGGAGGCATCCCAATGAGCATAATCGAACATAAACTCAGCTGTCGCCTCTATCAGGTCACCGAACCGGTTCAATGTCTCCTGTGTCGGATTTTCCCGATAAAGCAATTCCGCATAAAAAATCGGATGCGGCTGCTGCCAGACCAATAAAGGGCCGACACCGGAAGGAGCCTCCATACCGTCCGGACCGATCATCTTCGGCCAACGGACTCCCTTATATCCTTGCGTGGCAGCATAGGATTTTGCCACTTCAAAAATCTCATCGTACCAGCCTAAGGTATTCGACAAGTAGGCGGACCGTCCCCACAAAGCAAAATGAACAGAATGCCACCAATGCATCTCCAGATGGAATTTGCCATACCAGCTATTGCAGGTCAAACCCGTCTCCTGAGGCGGATACTGTTGCCGGGACTGGATAGCGGTCAAATACTGCGACAGAACGATCCGGCGTTCCAGTTCCTTCCACCGATGATCTTTACTCCCCGACAGATCGACAGCACCACCGCTCATCCAGAAAGCTTCCCATGCTTGTCGGTTTGCCCGGACAACAGAGGCATAATCATCAGAAGTATTCAACGCATTCTCATCTGTCGAAAAATCGACCAACAGCGTAAATTCATCTTTACCGGATAGTACTTCCAGAAAATAATTATGACGGGACGTTTCTCTCAAAGCAGCCTTCACGGATGTCCGTATACGGCAATAATAGACAAAATCATCCGTCTGGTGTTTAATAATCCAATCGTTGTCACCACCTCGGACAATCCACGTCCGATGGCTGTCTTCCATATCCCAGACAGCCGGTTCCTTGCCAAATGCAACACTGGGAAAAGGGAAACATATCCGTACTCCCAGCCTCTTTTCGGAAAAGAGAGGAGATTTCAAACGATAGCCCAACTCATCCTTATCCGGATGACAAAGTGTCGTGACTTCTACAGGAGAGCCGGACAGCTTAAAACGGCTTTCCAACGTTCCTTCCCAAACATTCAACTGCTGACAAGATTCACTCAGTTCTCTCTCCGAAAGCGTCTTTCCTTCCGCCTTCTGCAAACCGATCAAAGCCAATCCCGTTTGATGGGGATTGGCACGAAGATATTCACGACCAGGAGAAGAGCCGATCGGATAAGGGACTTTCTTACCGTAAGCATCCACATATTTGAAGACATCAGACAACTGATAGTTTTCCGTATTCGGAAAGCGATGCCAGCCCCATTCCGACATGGTCGATAAAGGAATCCCTTCCCTGTACAATTCCGGGAAGGTTTGCATCCCCGTTATGTCGGCTGTATAGCAGAAGCGTCCGTTCCCGACGGAAAGAGGGGATAATTTGTCAATATGCGTCTGTGTCACATTATGGCGCATGACAAGCGCTTTCCGGTCTATCTTGTTACTTCCTACCATTCCTGCACCATAGCAGGCAAACAGGAAAGTAATCATAATCAGTCTTTTTATATTCATATCCTGTTTTATTTTTGAAGATATCACATCATCGGTATCCTGCTCTCCTACTTCTGTTCCACCGCAACCTGTATCGTCACTGGCCCCAATAAACCGGAAGGTTCCAACGTAATCTCGGATACTGCGTTTCCTCTAAAGTCATTTCCCAAAATGATATTCGTTTGTGTATATTTAGTCGGGGACACCGCCATCTCATCACCTGCCACCCGGTTAAACCAGGAATTGGTCACTTCCACAACCACATCGTTTTCTCCTTCCTTCAAACTGTCTGTTATATCCACACGGAAAGGCTTTGTCCAGACAATTCCCTTGTCTTTCCCGTTAATACAGACAGAGGCAATCCCGACATCCTTTACATTTTCGAGTTGCAGGTAATACCGGTTTGCGGGATTCTTTTCAAAATTAACAGTAAATTTCTTATTATAGACTGCTGTTCCCGAATAATATTTGATTCTCTTATCCGAATGCCTCGTCCAGTCTATTAATTCCGGGAAGACAACAGACGACGGACCTCCCCATTCCGGATCGAAATTGACAGTCCAGGCGCCATCCAACGTTTGCAAAATCTCATAATCAGGATCATTGCCGGCTTTCGCTCCTTGCTTGTTCCGATCAATCTTCTTATGGAACACCACGAACATAGAACCGTAAGGTTCCAGTGTTAAAGGGACGACCGTCTTTTCATCTTTCTGGGTGAAAGCCCCGACCTCACGTATCTCTCCGGTAAGGGCATTCCATAACTCCGGCTGTAATCCCGATACGCGGAAACATGCATCGATCTTTTGCCGTTCCGCTGTCTGGTTGCTGACAAAATAAACATGAGCATCATCGATCACATAATGAATGTAATCAAAATCCGTCTTGCTATCATTTCCTTCGACAGCGAAATCAACCGGTTGGTTTCGGGAAAGAAGGTATTCCCTGGCACTTATCCCCCAAGAGACAAACCCCTTGCCATATTTATTCTGTCCAGTTGTCCCGGTTGCCGTTCCCCAAAGCATGTCTGCCAATTGTTTGAATTCAGCAACACCCTTCTCTCCTCCGGACAGTGATACGGCTTTCTGTGGTTTCGGGCCGAGAACAGAAGCTCCTTCTTTTACCAACATTTCCAGCTTCTTCAATACAGGTAACGACAAGATCCGATGATCCGGTAAAACCAGCACTTTATATTTCCTGCCACCCGGAACAACGATATCACCATTTTCGACATTTAATTTCATCAAAATGTTTTCATCCGTCACATCATAATCAAAACCGAACATCGCGCCGGGCATATCCGAATGTTTAAACGGATAGACATTCGGGACGTGATCGCCATAATAATAAAGGATATCAGCAACGAATGTTCCTTCTTGCGCCAACATCTGTACACGGTGCATGTAATCGATGAAAGGAGCCGATTTACTCCACCAGGTAACACGCGGGTTCACATGTGTACCGGCAAAATATTCCTGTCCCGGTATTCCCTGTTCCGCAGGGGAACAAGTAAAAGTATGGAAATACACCCGATTCAGACCAGCACATATTTCATGGTCGAATGCCGATTTCTGGTCGTGCCACAGTTCATCGTTCCAATGCGGGCCGATCGTCGTGAAAGACTCGGCTCCCACAATCTTCTTTCCATAAATATGAGCAGCGGAAGAGGCCTGCTTGATAAAGAAACGGTCTTGCGGTCGCGGACGGTGCGGGGATGGCGACCAGAACTCGCTCATCACAATATCACTGAAGCCATAATTCTTAATGCCATCCAACGGTCCGGCATGGGGTCCTGCCGACTCCGGTTGAATTCCCATGTTATGCTGATGGGCATGTTCGGCAAAACGAGCGTAATGATTCGTGGCGACCAGATGTGCTATCGTCTTGCGGAAGTCAGCCAGAAAAGCATTTGAAGTGTCGATATTATCCACGACATGCCCGGCAATAAGAGGCAAATATAGTTTCAAGTCGTATCCGCAATATGAACGGAACTCATTGGCAAAAGCATCCGTCCAGTTCATTCCTCCACACTCCCAACTGTCCGTCTCCATAAATTTCAATGTCGATCCCACATGCTTTTCACCTGCCGCCTGGAGGATAGGTTCAACGATCGTATTCCAATAATAATCAAATGCGTTCCGATCCATATAATCCAGGACATTGCCTTGCCAATCCCTGCTAGAGGTAGAAACTTCCGATCGAGTACAAGTATAACCAATACGCATAATATTCCAGTCGCCTTCAGGAGCGTCCCAACTGAGCAAGCCTTTTTCATCCATCTGCGTTGTAAGGTCAACTATCCGAGCTATATCAATAAGATATATCGTTTTATCCGTTTTCTTTTCTCTGCCACGCGCATTATTCTCCAATAAAAAACGGCAGTCGGGAGCAGAGCCTCCCAGTTCATGAAAACCTAACTTCAGATCCAGATTACTGACCGGTTCATTCGTTTTGTTTTCTTTATTCGATGGGAAAGCAAGAACGACAATATCCTTGTAAAACCCTTTATAAATATCAGGTTCAGCCAATTGCAGACGAAGCGTTTTTCCTCCTGTCACCTTTCGTTCGGAATAAGTCAGTTGCTTGGCTGCATACTGCGGAGTGACACACGGTCCCCCTAGGTTCCATCCACTCTGGATATTGAAACCGACCTCCAATCCTAAACGCTTGGCCTCATCCAATGCAAAAACAAAAAGCTCCGTCCATTCCTCACTTCCGAAAAGCGGTCCGGCAGGGATATCCTTATTCCCCCGCTGATTATGTCCACCGGCATCAAAGATCATCGCTCCCTGGAAATTCCGGGATTTCATCGCTTCCAAATCTTTCGTGATAGCTTCTTTTGTCACGTTTCCATTCAACCACCACCACCAGCAATTCACACCATAGGTTCTATCCGGTTGCTGAAAATTGCTTTTCAGATAGTCATAGTCAATTTGGTATTTTCTATCCATAGGATCCTTATCCGACCCCGTACAACTAAAGAGAAAGCCAAGTAATATCGCTTCCCAACATATTGTTTTCCAACTCATCACTCACATCTATTATCTATCTTAATAATCAAACCCGCTAAAATTTTATTCATGCTCCAATTCATAAAACGTTAGCGGGTCTTAGTAAAAATCACTATGCCAATCTATTAATTCCAGCCGGGATTTTGTTCCATTACGACATCCTTATTCGTATCGATAACAACTTGGGGAATCGGCCATAAATTGAATTTTTTGGTCAATGTCGTTCTCGGATCATCCCAGTAAGCGTATTTCTTAATCCTGTCTACCGCAACGGTTCCCCCCATACGCAAAAGGGTATTCCAACGGCATTCTTCATACACCAGTTCACGGGCACGTTCATCCAGTATCAAGTCTACATTCACCTCCGAAGCCTGTACAAGATATTCGCACTGTGCACGCTTACGCAACAAATTAATATCATCCGCCGCACCAGCATTATCTCCAGAGCGCATCTTGGCTTCTGCACGCAATAGGATAGTTTCCGGTAAACGGATCAAATATTCATCACGGAACAGGTTGCTTCTGTTTTCCCCTGCATCCAGACCTCTGTACTTATCAGTCGAAATCTTACAGGAGATTGGAAAACATTGTGTCCAAGAACCGTCAACAGCATCTTTACCTTCTCCGTCTTTATAAATGACACTCCAAGGAACCGGTTTACCATAATAAGGAGAAGAAGGGACATTTCCTAACAAAGTACGTCTAAGAACTGCTTCCGAATTACGCAGGTCTATCCCCCATTTTCCTTCATAAACAAGGTCTCTCGTATATTTTGTCGGAGTTACTTGTACAATACCACGACCTCCGACATCTTCCATCGCCGAATTCAAATGAGCAGACATAGGATCTCTATAAACCGGACCAAAAGAACGGGAATACTGTAATTTTGATTCTCCATCCTCCGCTTTATAGGCATCATAGTCGATCTGGGCGACCCAAATAGCCTCTTTGTTACCCTCCTGATAGTTCTGGTTACCTTCTTGGAACAAATCCCAATAAAGATTTCCTTCTACCGGATAACCAGCTGCAAAATAGAGGTGTTCCGGAGTCTGCATGCTTTCCTCTGTTGCATAATAATAAACCGGGTCTTCGTCTGCTCTGGAACCGAAACGTTCCGTCATCAAACTATAGACAGAGCCATCAATCACATCATTGCCATAAGCAATTGCTTTTTGATAGGCAGCTGGTGCCTCTCCACCTTTACCACCTTCTTCCAATGCTATACCCTTATCAATATACAACTGGCAAAGATTATGCTGAGCCGCACCTCTAACCAGACGTCCCATTGTTCCAGTAGTTTCCGGCAAATCATTCAAGATCGCTTCCAACTCGTCAATAGCATATTGATAAGTTTCCAGACGACTACTACGCTTAAAATCATAACGTGGAGTTGTCGTAATTTCCGTTACAAGAGGAACACCTCCATATAATTCACCCAAATTCCGATAAGCAAAAGCCCTGAAAAAACGAGCCTGAGCCATCACATAAAGCTTTTCAGCTTCCGAAGTCCAAGATATCTGAGGAAGTTCTGCCGCATACAAAGCAAGATTCGCTTTCGATATTAACTGATACCAATGTGAATAATTAATATAAAAAACTTCCGTAGTTGAATTCAATATACTATAATCATTGAAACGGTTACTACGACGGATAGTCGCCACGTCAAACATATCCGTTCCATTCCCTCCACGAAAGACAAAGGCAGTATTACTTTCTTCAGTCATACACATCATAACACGTACATGGGAATAGCAGCCGACCAACACTTGATCAACCTGTTCAGAAGTAGAGAAGACATTATCTATCGTATAAAATGTTTCAGGATCTTCTTCCAAAAACTTAGAATCATTACAGCTACCAAGTAAACAAACACTCAACAAGCCACAAACACTATATTTTAATACATTTTTCATTTCCGTATATTTTATCTGTTAGAAACTGATATTTGCACCCAAAGAAAAAGATGTCAATACAGGATAAGTATTTTCGCTAACGGTAACACCAACCTCAGGATCTCCTCCCTGCCATTTGGTTATCGTAAATAAGTTTTTCGCCGTAAAGAATACTTTCAAATTTTGGATATTTACTTTTTGCACCCAAGGTTCACGGAATGTATATGACAAGGTCACATCCTGCAAACGAACGAATGCCCGGTTTTGCAATCCTAAGAAACGTCCGCCATCATCATTAAATGTAGCTGCTGGATATTCATTACTTTTATTCTCAGGAGTCCACCAAGGTATATAGATACCATTGGTATTGAATCTACCGGAGCCATTTGTCAAATAAGCGCCTTTATTAGACTTTTGATAATATCCACCGCCGCCAAATGTGCCGGTCAGCATAAAGTATAAATCCCAATTTTTGTATGTAATCGTGTTACTCATATTCAACTTGAAGTTAGGCGTAGAATATCCCAAAATAATACGGTCTGCAGAAGTAATCACTCCATCATTGTCCATGTCTTTATATTTAGGGATACCTGGAGTCGCACCATTCGCTTTCATATATTCAACATCCGTCTCTTGTACTATGCCATCTTGCAGATAACCATAGATAGCCCCTAAAGGCTTCCCTATAAAACGAGAGTTCGAGATATCGTCATCTTCTCTCCCATCACCATCTAAATCTTCACCGTATAGATGGATCAATTTATTGCGGTTCAGCCAAAATGTCAAATTTGTCGTCCAATACCAATCCTGTGTATCGATATTCACGGAACGAATTGTCAATTCGACCCCTCTGTTATTAACCTGCCCCATAGAGGATTTCATATTTTTAAAACCTGTCATAACAGGGATATCTCTCGTAAATATCTGATCTGTTGTTTTAGAAAAATAAAGATCCAGATCTACAAACAAGCGGCTACCTAACCAAGCAGATTCAAAACCTGTATTCCAAGATTCTGTCGTTTCCCAACCTAAATTGGCATTGCCAAGTGCTTTCTGATTCAATCCATAGATAATATCGCTGCCCCCAAACTCATAGCGAACACCACCAGAAGCACCATTGTTAATAGTCGACAATGTTCCATAAGGATCCACCCCCTGATTACCGTTCTTACCCCAGGATAACTTCAATTTCAAATCATCTAAATATGAAATTGAAGACATAAACTTTTCACTGCTCAATCTCCAGGCACCACCAAATGCAAAGAAATCTCCCCACTTTTGATTAACCCCAAAAACAGAAGCTCCATCACGACGATAAGAACCGGTAAAGAAGTAACGATCATCATATGAATAAGATGCACGTCCCAAATATCCGATATTGGAACGCTGGTTATTATCCATATTGACTTTCTGGACTGTAGCTTTATGCAAACCATTTATACCTAAAGTCGTATTACCATTTGCGGCAAAGTTTGAACCAGTAGTTTCTATCATCTCGTATTTTTTCCTATCACGCGTAGCAACGGCAGTCAGATCAATTGAATGTTTTCCAAATGTATTTTTATAGTTCAGGATATTATCGATCACCCAACTGTCTGTCGTATTATTATTAATCTTTCCATTCGCACTTGCTAACAAACTTTGGAGCGTCGCTGGGGAATAACGGGTTTCATCATCATAAGCACCTTCCTTAACAAAATACCCTTCATAATAGAAATCTCCAGACTGGTTTTTGCTTAAGTTTCCGGCATAATTAAAACGATAGCTCAAACCTTCAACCCAAGGGAGTTTGACTACGGCATAAGCATTTGCACGGAAATTGTTTCGTATATCCTTATTGTCACGAACACTCTTGTCGGTATTCCACAAGGCATTTACACTCGACTGTGTATACGGGTATTTTTCCAACAATTTTTCCGACTCATTTCTATACATCACACCGTAAGGAGATGTTTGCGTAGCCTCACCAATGTTAGCTCCCACACCCGAATAATCAGACTTAGTAAATGCAGCATCCACACCGATCTGCAACCAACTTGTTATATCTGTATTGATTTTTGCCAAGGCCGTTATTCTATTATAATCATCGCCAATGACCACACCTTGATTATCCGAATAGGCAGCAGACAAATAGTAATTCATTTTCTCTCCAGCCCCGGAAACTGCTACTTGGTAATCCTGTACCCAACCTGTACGGGTTGACGCATCTAACCAATTTATCTCCCTGCCGGCTTCCATATTGGCCAATTCCTGAGGCTTCAACCAACTTAAATCCGAACTATTATTTCGCGCCATCACAGACTCAAGCCATTGTTCTCCTTTCATCAAATTCGGTTTATTCTGCCAAGTCTGCATACTACCCGTAGCATTAAAAGTGACAACAGGCTTTCCGGTTTTTCCTCTTTTAGTCGTTATAATAATCACGCCATTTGCCGAACGGGAACCATAGGCTGCGGCTGATGTCGCATCTTTCAATACATCATAAGAAGCGATATCATTCGGGTTTATATCATTGATGCTTCCCATAAAAATCACTCCGTCCACTACAATCAGCGGATCATTCGACCCGGATATGGACTTTTGTCCGCGCATCTGCATGCTCGGTTCCCCACCGGCAGAATTAGTCGCACCGATATCCAAACCTGAGACATTGCCTTTCAGAGATTCCAATGCATTCAAATTCGGAGACAGGGCAATCGGAGAATTTTCCAATTTAACGGAACTGACAGAACCAGTGAAATCTTTTCTTTTTGTCGTTCCGTAACCAATAACAATGACTTCATCCAACGTCTCCGTATCTTCCCTCAATAATACATCCAACGTATTGTTCTTTCCTACCGGAATTTCCTGCGTAATGTATCCGATATAGGAAACAACCAAAATACTGTTCGAACCCACTTCAAGCGAATATTGTCCATCGATATCCGTAATCGTTCCATTTGTTGTTCCCTTCTCAACAATATTTGCCCCGATTACCGGTTCACCGCTTTGGTCCTTAATAATACCGGTAATCTTCCGGGTATTCTGTTGGGTCGACGAAGATACATAACCGAGGGCAGATAGTACAATTTGATTGTTTTCTTTAATTATATAAGTGATCTGTGCCTGTGACTTTATCTGTTCCAACACATCCCGGATATCTTCTCCCTGGGTAGAAACCGAAATCTTTGTATTCAGACCGGATAGATTGTCATTATAGAAAAATCGATAATCACTTACTTTTTCAATTTCGCGAATCACCTCGCGAGTGGATTTGTTTTGCATGGATAAGGATATCTGTGCAGAAAGTATCGTACCCGAAACAAGGCAAAAACTTCCAATTGTGATTCCTTTCCGTAATAAATTCTTTAAGGTATTCATTTTTTTTAGAGTTCTCCATTAATTAGTAATAAATTAATCAGGTAACTTTGTGTCTGAAATCAAGTGGTGAGAAGCGATGATTTCAAATTAGCAAAATTACATTGCGTAGATCTCAGGTGTGTCTATCCTATTAGATACACCTGCGTTTCTTTATACTTCCTTCCCCATAGGCATTCTGTTTATGTTAATTCCATTCTGTTATTTTCTCTCCTCTATAATAATTTCGCCACCAACCTTTTTGTACATGATCGGTGCCGTAAGACTAATCAACTCAATCACATTGTCCAGACTATTATTTTTGATGACTCCGGAAAAACGATAATGCTTTACCTTTTCAGAAGTAAACCGTACTTTCACATTGTATAAACGATCCAACATTACAGCTACTTCTTCCATCGTTGCTCCCTTAAAAACAAGCTCATTATCCTTCCACATCCGGGCATAAGCCGCAAGGTCATCCGACACAATCATTCTACGCGAAGACTTATCAAAACTCAAACTCTCATCAGGCTTCAATATGACTTCATCTTTTCCTACCGACGTACGAACTTTTCCCTCGAAAAGAGTTGTTGTCAACTCTCCATCTTCCTGATAAGCTTTCACATTGAAAGTTGTACCTAACGCCTCGACCTCCATTTCTCCGGCTTTCACAATAAATCGCAAAGTGGTATCTTTGGCTACTTCAAAATATCCTTCTCCTGACAAAACAACCTGACGATTCCCTTTTCCATAATCACCATTATAGGTCAATTCCGTATGAGAATTCAACCAGACTTTTGTCCCATCCGGCAATATGACACTTGCCCGCTGTCCTTTATCGACTAAAACTTTATAGACCTGAGACGAATAATTTTCCGTTTTATCAACCAAATTCATATATAGATGAACAGAAGTCGTCAAGCCTAAAAGAAACACAACAGCCGCGGCATACGGCAACCATTGGCGAAACAGTCGCTTTCGAACTGATTTTTCTTCCATCTTCCTCTCTCTTCCTGCATGTATCCGGCTCTGAATATTCCGGAACATCCGATTCTGAATTTCGACCGGAAGTTCCTTTCCCTCCGCCTCTGTCCAAGAGTGTCGATAATGTTGAAACAACACCTCACGGACTTCAGGTTGTTTGAACCATGTCCTCAACTCATGTTCCTGTTCAGCAGGAAGTTCACCACGCATAAAGCAATCCAGCAACTCGATGTATATATCTTTTCTTTCCATCTTCTATATTGTATATCCTTCACAAGGGAAAATCACTTACAAAGGCATTCGTATTTAACACTGATTAACTAAATAGCAAAAAAGGAGTATCCACCTCTTATCTGAGGGCAGTTTGGAACGTAAATATTGAAAAGAGCGATAAAGCTGTGTCTCTACCGTTTTTTCTGAAATGGATAATTTATGGGCAATTTCTTTATTTGATAGTTGTTCAAGGCGGCTTAAACGAAATATTTCTCTTCGGGCGGGAGGAAGGTTTTCAATTAAATGGTCAATATATTCAAGAAGGGAATTCACTTCATGTTGTTGTTCTTCCTTTGAATTGTCGCTTAGATCAATATTCTCAACATGCAACGTTGCATGTTGAGACAGACGGAATTCCGTCTCCTTAAAAACTAAATGCCTGGCAATCGTAAAAAGATAAGCCGTAATCCCCAACTCTAGTTCTATCTGCTCATGCTTTTCCCAAATTTTCAGAAAGACATTCTGTGTCAAATCCTCTGCGAGAGATTTATCAAACAATAAAGAGTTAATGAAGTTATACACCTGAGGGCTATAAGTCCAATACAAATCCTCAAAAGCTTTTTCTTCACCAGCTTTCAAGCGTTTTAATAAATCTTCATTGACTCTCATTTTATGTCGTTTTTTGTAAATATGCATTAGACAAATTTACCCAAGTATATACAATAAACTATATACTTGGGTAATATATTTAGAGGAGACCACTATCTCCACAAAAAATTACAACGATTCAATATCCGAACAATTCTTCCTGTGTCAGTTTCTGGATCGGACCATATTGTGACAAACCTTTCAGATCGAGATCCTTTTCATCGCCTAATACACAATAGATATAAGTACGCCCTTTCACCCATTTTTCCTGGAATGCCTTGATTTCAGGCAATGTCATTGTCTGCGCCTTCTCGAACAGTTCTTTACGGCTGTCCGTGTTCAGACCTAAATCCTGGGCATTCAGATAAGACCAAAGAACATCCGATTTGGTAATACGCTCCGTACGCAAACGGGTAATGAGAGCATCTTTAGCCAAGTTGAACGCTTTTTCTGATTCCGGCATATTATTGATAATTTCATCGAAAGCTTTCATCGCATCAATCATCTTATCATTCTGAGTCGCAATGAACGTACGGTATACATACGGATATTTCAGTTTGGACGGAGTAATAAGGAAAGCTCCTGCAGAATAAGCCAGCCCACGCGATTCACGCATTTCCTGAAATACGATCGCGTTCATGCCGCCACCGAAGTATTCGTTATACATATTCAATGTAGGTTGGATAGCCGGATCGAACTTTTCACCTCGGTTAGAGACAGCAGAGAAATAAATCTGTTTAGCATCATACTGTGCAAGCAGAACTCTATTTTCAGGAGTTTCCTGCTGGCTAAACTCAATTGCTGCCGGAACCGGTTGCAACTGTTCAGGGACATTATGATATTGTTTGATGATGTCCAGAACGGCCTGTGGTTTTTCCGGACCATAATACAAGATCTTATGATCGAATGAGTTGATCTTATGAATGCGATCGACCAGTTCTTGCGGGTCCATCTGCTGCAACTCGGCAGTTGTCAGTACATTTGTAGCAGGAGACTTCGGCCCCCAGATAGCATACTGGATCAGTTTGTTGAAATTCTGTCCCTGGTTCAATTTAGCATCAGTCCTTTTTTTCAAGATATCACCTGCAAGGTTTCCATAAGCCTCCTTATTAACCTGTGCATCGGCCAAGATCTCTTCAAACAGAGCCATTGCCTTCGGCATGTTCTCTTTCAAACCTTCCAGCATCACATATGTGCGGTCTGAACCTGGGAATACATTGAAATAACAAGCCAGTTTGTAGAATTCTTCATTGATTTCCTTCAGACTCATTTTAGATGTGCCCAAATACTTCATATATTCGAAAGCGGTGCCCATTGCCTTATCGTTATTCGTACCCATATCGAATACATACATCAGAGAGAAGAGATCATTGGAAGTATTCTCCTTATACAATACCGGAATATTGGATTGGGCGGTCAGTTTTTGCAAATCCTTACTATAATCCAAGAATACCGGTTCGATCGGAGCCACTTTTGAAGCCTGTATTTCTTTCAAGAACAGACTTGAACTATCGCGATTCATCACGATCGGAGTGATTTTAGGTTTGTCGATCTTCTTTTCGTTCGGGTCTTTACCTTGTCTTTTATAGATGAGCGCATAGTTGTCACCGAAATATTTGTTGGCAAAATCAACGATCTGCTGCTTTGTCACTTTGCTCATGCGATCTAACGAAGCGACTTCATCTTTCCAATCGACACCGTCGATGAAAGAAGAGACAAACATATCGGCACGACCGTCATTACGATCCATCCGGTACATTTGCATCAGTTTATAGTTATTGATAGCAGCTTCCAGCAAGCCTTCGTCAAACTCACCTTTCTTTAGCTTATCAATTTCAGCCAGGAATAGGTCTTTTACTTCATCCAAAGTCTGTCCCTGTTTCGGACGACCACTAATAACAAATGCATTATAATCGGACATTCCGTATGTTCCGGCATAACAACTTAGTACTTTCTGTTGCTGAACCAAATCGATATCCAACAAACCTGCTTTACCGTTATTAACAATTTCGCCTGTCAGATTCAGCAAATCCTGGTCAGGAGAAGCAGCTCCCGGGAAACGCCAACCCAAAGTCACATTTTCAGCATCGACACCCAACACTTCTTTTATAACCGGTGCTTTAATCGGAGACTCATGCGTTACTGGCAACTTCGGCAGATTGGGATTCGGTTTCAAATGGCCAAAATATTTATTGATCGTCTCGATCATCTGGTCCGGATCAAAATCACCGGACAGACAGATTGCCATATTATTAGGGACATACCAAGTTTTATGGTAGTTTTTGATATTCGTGATAGACGGGTTCTTCAGGTTTTCCTGTGTTCCGAGAACAGTCTGCGTCCCGTATGGATGATCGGGGAAAAGAGCGGTCAGAACAGCTTCATACACTTTACGGCCATCACTGGTAAGAGACATGTTCTTTTCTTCGTACACAGTCTCAAGCTCCGTATGAAAGCCACGGATTACATTGTTTTCAAAACGGTCCGCCTGTATCTTGGCCCAGTTGTCAATCTGGTTGGAAGGAATATCTTCCACGTAGACCGTTTGGTCAAAGCCGGTATACGCATTTGTTCCAGTTGCACCAATAGCAGACATCAATTTATCATATTCGTTCGGAATTGCCAATTTCGAAGCCTCATAAGAAACACTGTCGATCTGATGATAAATAGCCTGGCGTTCTGCCTCATCAGTAGTCTTACGATACACCTCAAAAAGCTGTTCGATCTGATCGAGCATCGGTTTTTCCTGTTCGTAATTCTGCGTGCCGAACCGCTGAGTTCCTTTAAACATCAAGTGTTCAAAATAGTGTGCCAGCCCGGTCGTTTCGGCAGGATCGTTTTTACCTCCCACGCGAACGGCAATATACGTTTGAATACGTGGGGTCTCTTTATTCACAGTCATATACACTTTCAGGCCATTATCCAAAGTATAGATACGGGCTTTCAGAGGATCGTTCGGGACCGACTCGTATTTAAACGGGGAAGTCTCTGCACATGCAGTTGCCAAAAGGAAAAGAAAGGCTAACTGAAGAAACTGAATCGTTTTACGCATAAATTTTAGATTTAGATAATTACATGCGTCAAATATATGCAATTTAAAATAAAAATAGCTCTTATCCGAAAAAAAACAGAACAAGAGCCGATTTTTTCGGATAGGAGCTAATATATGCTCGTACAAAGATTATATTTACATTAAAGGCCGAACGCTTCTTTTACTTTATCGACATAATCCAGTTTTTCCCAGGTAAATAGTTCCACTTCGCAAATGGTCGGTTCCGGATTATAACGAGAAGTAAATGTTTTTGTCACAACCTGCGGTTTACGTCCCATATGACCGTAAGATGCAGTTTCCAGATAGATCGGGTTACGCAATTTCAAACGTTCCTCGATTGCTTTCGGGCGCATGTCAAACAGATTCCAGATCTTTTCTGCAATCTCTCCGTCTGTCATTTTCACGTTAGCACGGCCGAATGTATTCACGAAGATATTCATTGGCTTAGCCACACCGATCGCATACGAAACCTGTACTAGCATTTCATCAGCCACGCCAGCGGCAACCAAATTCTTTGCAATATGACGAGCAGCATAAGCAGCAGAACGGTCTACTTTCGAGGGGTCTTTTCCAGAAAATGCTCCACCACCATGAGCTCCCTTGCCACCGTATGTATCAACAATAATCTTACGACCTGTTAAACCGGTATCTCCATGAGGACCACCGATCACGAACTTTCCAGTCGGATTCACATGATAGATAATATCATCATTGAACAAAGCCTGAACATGAGCCGGATACTGAGCCTTTACGCGCGGGATCAGTATACTCTTGACATCTTCTGCGATCTTTTTCTGCATAGCCAAGTCCGCTTCTTCCTGTGTGATACCTTTTGCAGTGATAAATTCATCATGTTGTGTAGAAACAACAATCGTATCGATGCGCAGCGGTTTTCCGTTATCATCATATTCAATCGTCACCTGACTCTTTGCATCCGGACGGAGGTAAGGCATCAGGTCGTTTTCATTCTTACGTATCTCGGCAAGCTCCCACAACAGGCTGTGTGAAAGATCCAATGCCAGAGGCATATAGTTTTCTGTTTCGTTAGTGGCATAACCAAACATCATACCCTGGTCGCCCGCTCCTTGATTATAAGGATCTTCGCGCTCGACACCACGGTTAATGTCGCCACTCTGTTCATGGATAGAAGAGAACACGCCACATGATTTCGCTTCAAACTGGTATTCGCTTTTCGTATAACCAATTTTTTCGATCACGTTACGGGCTACATCCTGTACATCCACGTAAGCACTTGATTTTACTTCTCCAGCCAAGACAACCTGTCCAGTTGTAACAAGGGTTTCGCAAGCAACTTTAGAGTTCTTGTCATAAGCCAGGAACTCATCCAGCAAAGCATCCGATATCTGATCGGCTACTTTATCGGGGTGCCCTTCAGACACCGATTCGGAGGTGAATAAATAACTCATTGTTTTTTGAATTGACAATCGACAATTGACAATTGACAAGTAATGGAGCGATCCAATAAAGCCAACAGACAATTTACAATTGACGGTTAATAAATCAAATGAATGGATTGACGAGGGGAAATTTGCTTTGCCGGACGGCAGTTAAAAAGGGCTTGTTTTTAGCATTTTTTCCTGTGGTTGCAAGCAATACAAATCTATCCACATCAATTCGCATGCAAAAGTACGAAACAATTGATAATTGACAATTGATAATTGACAATTATTTTTTCTTTTTAGTGTTACGCAGTGCTTTTTTATACTTGAACTCAGCTCTCATCTTGGCAGCACCCGATTTATGCGTACCACGCAAGAAGTCCGAAAACTTAATCTTTTTCTCTCCGGCATTTTCGTCTTTTCCCTTTTTCTTAAAGACCATGCCACCGCCGGTCAATATCTTTTCAAAATCATTCATAATCGTTCTTTCAAATCTATTATACGTTCTTTCAACACAGGATGCACGACAAACGGAGCTATTTCGGCCAAAGGTTCCATCACGAACTTCCGTTCATGCATAAGAGGATGCGGCAAGGTAAGCTCCGGTATCTGCAAAACCTCGTCCTCATACAGAAGGATATCGATATCGATAATACGGTCATGATAGACTCCGCTGCTTTTTTCCGCGCGCCCCAATTCTTTTTCGATCCGCTGGGTTATCCGCAATAATTCCAACGGAGAAAAAGAAGTCTTCAATTTAACAGCCGCATTCAAGAAAAAGTTCTCCGACTCGAACCCCCACGGTTCCGTTTCATAGAAACCGGAAAGGGCGAGAATATCTCCCACCCTTTCAGCCAGCAATGCTGCAGCTGTTATCATGTTCCGTCGCTTATTCCCTATATTGGTTCCCAAGCCCAGGTATGCAATCGCCATAAGTACCCGTTTTTACAGGATCAACATGGCATCGCCATAAGCACCGAAACTATATTTTTCTTTCAACGCCACGTCATAAGCATCCATAATCAGATCATATCCCCCGAAAGAAGCTGTCATCATCAACAAAGTTGACAACGGCATATGGAAGTTTGTGATCATGCTGGACGCCACACTGAAGTCATACGGCGGGAAAATGAACTTATTGGTCCACCCTTCAAACTCTTTCAGATGGCCATCCGTACTGACAGCCGTTTCGATAGCACGCATCACGGACGTACCGACCGCACAAATCTGTCGGCCGTTATCCTTTGCCGTATTCACGATGTTCACGACATCTCCGTTCACGACCATCTGCTCAGAATCCATCTTATGCTTGGTCAGATCTTCCACATCGATTTCGCGGAAGTTGCCCAGACCGGAATGCAATGTCAGGAAAGCGAACTGGCAATCCTTGATCTCCAGACGCTTCATCAGCTCACGGCTGAAATGAAGACCTGCAGCGGGAGCCACAACTGCACCTTCTTCCGTCGCAAAAATATTCTGATAACGATCTTCGTCATCCGGTTCTACAGGACGGTCGATATATTTAGGCAGCGGAGTTTCCCCCAATGCGTACAATGCCTTTTTAAATTCATCATGGTTCCCGTCATAAAGGAAACGCAAGGTACGGCCGCGTGATGTCGTATTGTCGATCACTTCAGCCACCATCGAATCATCTTCACCAAAATACAATTTATTACCGATACGGATTTTACGGGCAGGATCGACCAATACATCCCAAAGACGGAGATCTTCGTTCAGTTCACGCAACAGAAAAACTTCGATACGAGCCCCGGTCTTTTCCTTATTTCCGTATAAACGGGCAGGAAAAACTTTCGTGTTATTGAAGATGAACACATCTTTTTCTCCAAAATAGCTGAGCAAGTCTTTAAACACTTTATGCTCGATCTCTCCGGTCTTGCGATTGACAATCATCAATCTGGACTCGTCCCTGTTCTTTGCCGGATGGAGAGCGATCAGCTCCTGCGGTAAGTTAAATTTGAATTTCGACAGCTTCATAATATAAATTCTATTTTTATTTTATTCTTATCATTATCAATCCTCACAATCCTTTCTGATTATGATATTTTCATCTAAAAAGGTATCGATATCATCGGGAGACATACATTTGGCCAGTGTGATGTCTCCGATACGAGTCCGTTCGAGAGCTATCAGATGAGCACCCGACTGAAGGGCAACACCGATATCACGTGCCAAAGCGCGAATATAAGTGCCCTTGCTGCAAACCACCCGTATCTTTATTACCGGCAGATCACACTCCAACAGTTCCATTTCATCGATCACAAGCGTCTTGGACTTCAATTCCACTTCTTCACCCTTGCGAGCCAACTCATACGCCCGCTTACCATCCACCTTGCAAGCCGAAAACACAGGTGGAATCTGCTGAATCGTTCCCACGAACGACTGTAGCACCTTCTCTACTTCCTCACGGGTAATATGTTCTGTCGGATATACTCCGTCTATCTCTTTTTCCAAATCAAAAGAAGGCGTCGTTTCCCCCAACTTCAAGGTAGCGACATACTCCTTTGTCTGATACTGAAATTCATCGATCCTCTTGGTGGCCTTGCCCGTACAGACAATCATTACCCCTGTCGCCAGCGGATCCAAAGTTCCGGCGTGTCCCACTTTTATCTTTTTCACCTTCAGCTTCCGCGATAATTTATACCGGAACTTGTTCACCAGGTCAAAGGAAGTCCACTTCAAGGGCTTATTGAAATATAATACTTCTCCTGCTATAAAATCCATTCTTATTTAAGTAACGTACAGGCAATCGTAACCAAACCTGCAATTGCACAATAGATGGCGAAATAAATCAGTTTTCCCTTCTTTACGATATTAATCATCCATTTACAGGCGATACATCCCGATACGAATGCAGCAATAAACCCGACCACCAATGACAATGCCGGAATATCACCTGCTACCGCTTCGCCTTTTACCGCTTTCATGACATCCAACAACGCTTCACCCAAAATCGGAGGAATAACCATCAGGAATGAGAACTGGGCCAGTTTTGCCTTATTGTTTCCCAATAACAAACCAGTCGCAATCGTTGTTCCTGAACGGGAAAGCCCCGGCATCACGGCACACGCCTGAGCCAAACCGATGATAAAGGCATCTTTCATCGAGATACTTTCTTTCTGGCGAGGTTTGGCATAATAAGAAAATGCGAGCAACGCAGCCGTCAGCAACAACATACAACCGACAATCAGCAATCCCGACCCGAAAATATCTTCCACCGTATCCTTGAAGAATACGCCTACAATACCAATAGGAATCATAGAAATCAGGATATTGATCACATAACGAGTTTCTGCATTCATCTTGAACTTAAACAAACCACGGAATATCCATTCGATCTCTTTCCACAAAATCACCAGCGTACTAAATACGGTCGCCACATGGACAACAATCGTAAATGCCAGATTTTCTTCTCCTTGAATACCGAACAGAGCAGAGCCAATAGCCAAATGTCCGCTACTGCTGACCGGCAGGTATTCCGTTAGTCCCTGAACAATTCCCAGCACTAAAGCCTCAAACCAACTCATTCCGCTACTTCCTTATTTTTGCTGTTTTTTAAAATTCCGAAAATCATCAATACGAAGCCGATCACTGTCACAGCCGGAGCCACAACAATACGGCGGGAACTGAAAATCTCAGGATTAAAACCTGTCGGATCCTGCGAACCGCCACCACTCATCAACATAAAACCAATCGCGATAACAGCAACAGCAACAGCGATCAAAATAAAATTTTCTTTTCCAAAAGCAAAATCTCTCTTAGCCATACATTTATATATAATATAGTTTATCAACACCCATTCGTAAATACTTGTTCACCGCAAAGACAGTAGCCGTAACCGAAAGCAGGATCCCCATTATCAATACACCGGCATAAACAATTATCAATACTTTAATATCCAGCAACTGGACGAAGCCAGATAATTCGTTTTGTAAATAATACAACGCTCCCGTCAACATTAATATTGCGAAAATGGACGCAAAAATACCACTGACCACATTGTACCGCACAAACGGCCTTCTGATAAAACCAGGTGTAGCCCCCACCAACTTCATCGTATGGATCAGAAAACGTTTGGAATAAATTAGCAAACGGATCGTGTTACTGATCAGCACAAACGAGATTGCCATCAACATTACGGCAAGTGTAAGCAAGATCAGGCTGACACGTTTCACATTGTCGTTCACCATCTGCATCATGTCTTTCCGGTAAAGCAGATCTGAAACGGAAGTATATTTTTTTATTTTCTTTTCGATCAATTGCAAGCTGTCGACATTAGCATATTCCGAATGCAATTTCACTTCAATGGAAGCCTGTAGCGGATTAAAGCCCAAGAACGTTTCGGGATTTTCCCCCAACTCCTCCTCAAGTTCCTTGACAGCCTGTTCTTTCGATATATATTCGGTCGATTTGATATAAGGCAAGGCATCCAGCGTCTTCTGCATCTTCTTTATATCCGCCTCTTTCTGATTATCTTTCAGCACGATCGAAAATGAAATGTTCTCCTTCACATATACGGAAAGTTTGTTTCCCAACAACCCTATCAGAAAAACGAGCCCCAGCAGAAACAGTACCAATGAGATACTTATAATGGAAGTCAGACGAGAATTAAAGAAAGAAACAGAACTAACCTTTTTACCTTCAGCCATTAGACGTAACCTTATTGTTATTAAATAAAGCGAGGAGATGCGTTCAGAGAACACACCTCCCAATTTTTCTGCAAAAGAACGAATAATTTATGAGATAGTGATTACTTTACAATTCTTTAACTACAAGTCACCGAGCATAGATGGATAAAAAGTAGCATGCTTATCTTAAACAAACGAAGAGACTGTATCCATACACATAGTGTATTTCGACACAGCCTCTTGTTTTTTTAACTACCTTCGACCTTCACAGGCTACTGGCAGAAGAACTTTATTTCAATACTTTAGTATTAATAATACGATCGCTTGTTCACCTGTCGCAGGATAATTGCCGTTATTTGTAGAGATGCACAGCCGTGCATCTCTACGGCGCACGATCTTATTTAGAATTATTTGATTATAATTGTAATGTTATTATTCTGAGATTACTTTACAATTGCCTTTACAGCGTCTTCACCTTCAATAGCAACTACAACTACACCAGCAGGAGCAGCGATAGTAGCATTATCAGAAGTAACCACTGTATTAGCGACTGTCTGGCCTAAGATGTTAGTGATAACAACTTTCTTGCCGGCAGCACCTGCAACTGTGATCTGGCCGTTACCGGCGATGACTGTTACAGAAGATACTTCTACGTCTTCGTTTGCAGTAGCATCACTTTGAGCTGTCGTATTCAGCAACAAAGCCTGATAGATATCTTCATAAACATTTTGATACCAGTAGCCATTATGATCACCAGTTTCACTATAACCACGACCGGTAGAAACAATGTTGTGGTTTTGTTCCTTCAACCAAGTGTTACCATTGGCTGCATAACCATACTGTTTACCCTTCGTTTCGATATAGAAGTTTTCGTCATCACTCTGATCTTTCAAACGGAATGCGATAGAAGCTCCATCGTAAGCCTTTTCTTTCAGAACAACTTTCTTGGCAACGTTTTTGCCGTCATACAAATCACGGTCATACTTGATTGTTGCATCAGCAGCATCCATGATGTACAATGTATCCTGATAGTGGATTGCATTTACGAATGCATAACGAGTATACACATTTTCGAATGGTTTAACGCTGTTCTTCAAATAAGCCGGAATTACGCTATCGACAGAAGCATCAACCATGTAACGTCCCTGTAAGTAATCAATCACCTGATAATGGTCACCGATAGCCGGATGATCTTCGTGATTGCATTCTGCTGTTTTCTTAGCCTCAACATCAAGAGCCAACAGATAAGTAGGCATGCTCGATACATTTACATGAGCTGTATCGATAAAGAACTCGTTGTTGCGTTCCGGTTCTTCAACAGCACTGAAGATGTTCATATAAGTAACACCATCGATTACAGATTCGCCCAATGTACGGTTTTCATTGTTCGTTGAATAGAACTTTTCAGTCTTCAGACCGACAACTCTGCGATAGTACGGCATTGTATCTGCCTCCAAGATGAACGATTCGGTACGATCCTGACACAAGTTTTCAACTTTTGCATCCAGTTGACCTTGTTCGATAGCCAGTTTATCCTCATCTACTAAATTATAGCTCCAACCAACAACTTTAGCAGGATCACAATTAGTATTACCATCCTCATCGACTGGCCAAGCCCATACATTATCTACACGAACCAAAGCATAATAATGTCCGTCTTCATTATCGGCAGTCCAATGATTATTTTCCTTCAATGCGAAGGTAGCCAATGTATAATCAGATTTCATATCCAATGTATCAGCTACACAATATTTACCGTTTTTGTTGATACCGACAAACAGATGGTCGTTGTTGATATTGTCTCCATCTTTTACCTTCAACATATAAACAGATTTGTAAAGCTGAGTTGCACCAGCAGCTTCGCTTGTATAACCATAAGGCAGACTTTCAGAAGAACGAACGACATACGAATTCTCAGCCTTTTGGTAACGACCAATTTCGAACGGAACCAGTTCAAAGTTAGAACCTTCAGCCTGAGCTCTCAACAGCGTATCTTTACCCTGCTTAACAGCGTTCAGATAATAAGGATCTGTTCCATAATCGAAGAACTGTTTCAGTTTGAATGTATTTTCGATTACTTTATCACCCGGATTCAGATAACCCAATGTATTGACCGGATCAACTTTCGTGAACTTCAGTGTATCAGAGCAAGCGAACTTAGTGTTGTGGTGTCCTAATGTATTATCATAATTATGATTGATAATGAATACATTGTCATCAGCTTTATAAAGCTGGCCTTCGAATGCCACATTTGAATATTCACGGTTTACAACTTTGACACGAGCAACAGGATCTTCTTCACAACCTGTATATTCAACAACCCACTGCGTTGCAGGCATGTGAGCGAAGTTCTGAGAAGCCTCTTTTTCATCATATACAACATGACCGCTCATATCTGCCACAACATTCACACCATTTGCACGATGAGTGGTCAAATCCGGAGCTTTATCTGTTACTAACTGGATGGTGTAAACAGCCTGATCCAAAGTTGTACGAGTCAAGTACGGATAAGAATGATCAAATTCGATGCAAGTATGCAAAGTACCGTTTACGGCACCCTTGATGTAATCAACACCGCCGGCAGTTACCACCCAACCGTCTTTCGTGTTCAGTTTGCTCAGCATAACAGCAACGGGGCCTTCTTCCTCTTCTGTAGCCAGCTCAGAGTTACTTGCGCTTAAACCTTTTGTGCCTGTTGCAATATCAGAAGAAGAGATAAACTGGCGTGCGACAATTGAATTTCTCCAATACGTATCGGCCTTATATTCTGCATCTGTCATAACTGAAGCGTTCAACGGTTCGATAAGTAGGCTGTCTTCAGTCGGGAAATAAGTCAGACGGAAATTGAAACGAGCATCCACATACAGACCGTTCTTCATATCCGGTTTCTTATTGGCCAAATATAATTCGGGAGAATTGGATGGGTTTTCCGTAGCTTCTTCCCAACGAGCGGTGTCGACCATCAAATACTTATCGTTCTTAGCCGGATCAGCATCGATCTGAGCCTGTAAACGGATGGGGAAACGACGGGCCATTTCGGCTTGTTTCTGATAAGCAGATTGCCCTGCTAAGCCATCTATTTTCAGTAATTCAGTTAACGTTGACACCAAATAATTAGATGCATCCAAACGAGAATCTGAAACAAGTTTTTCGCCTTCAGCATCCAACCATCCATCGATATCTATTTTAGCCTGCTCTAGATAATATTCAGTATAATCAGCCAATAAAGCAACAGCTAAGTTATAAGCCGAGGTTAATCTATCCTGCAAAGATGTTGAGCTCTTTGATTTTTCATAATTTTTATAAGCTTCCTCAACACCAGTCAATGTTTCACGAGATTGGCCATTATTCCAGTCACCTCCAGTCTTATTGTTCGCCCACTGGTCATAATAATTATCAGTCAACTTAAATGCGATTTCAATACTTTCTTTCTGCTCAGTTGTCAACGAAGCTGCTGCTTTAGCCAATAACGCATTTACAATCGTTTCGTCTTCAACAGCAATATACTTATAAGTATCTAATGTGCTGTTGTCTTCCGGAGACATAGCCGTTCTATTGCCAATACCCGTCGGAGTCATAAAGTTGAAACCGGCAGCACCATCTTTCTGAGCATCGATCATGCGATTGATGTCTTTTGCGTTTAACACAACAGATTCTGCAACAACCGGAGTCAATGTCAAAGCCTCACAAGAAGTAGCCTTATTCCCTGCTTCGGCAGCCGTATAAACAGCGGCAACCACTTGAGTTCCTACAATATTCAGACCATACTGATTAGCAGCAGTCCTAGAAGACTTCTTCAATACGATGTATTTGTCCGAATCGTGGAAATTAGCATACAGAATTTCATTTGCCAGCTTCTGTGTATTGTCTACGTTAGAAGAGAACCAACTCCACTCAACATTGCAACCTTCCAGAATAGAAGCTTTCAAATCTGCAGATGTAGCAGTCGTAGCGATTTTATCTTTGCCATAAGCTGTTTTATGATCAAAGATAATTCCTAACCCTGTTTCCTTGTTCTTAAAGGTAAATTTGCCACCAGTTGCTCCGTCTTTCTTATCATAAGAAATCTGCCACAAAGAATAGTTTAAAGGAGCTTTATCAGCATCCACAATACGGAGAGTCACTTCACCGGTTTTAAAATCGCGTTCTTGGATCAAAACCTGATTTTTTTCCTCACCAACACGTAACTGATACCACTTATCAGCCTCAATCTTGTTCACTTCAGAACCTAAAGTTGCATTGCTCTTAGTTCCGAAAGAACGATAAGTTAACCCAGTCGCACAAGGAGTAACCTGGCCATAAGCATTGCTTACGGGAAAATTACTTACCTGTGCTACCGCAGAGAATGCCGTTCCGAAAGCCAGGCATCCTACAAGAGTAGAAAACTTTTTGTTCATAATCATTTGAATTAATATTAATAATACATATACTAAAAGTTCGATCAGCATCACGTACATCCCTGTGTTTTCGTCTTTTAACTAAACTTCTGTATTTTGACGAGAGAAAACGTACGTTTTTTTTAGTCATTTTTGAGGGGCTTTCTGGAGGGTTTGTGTTGGAAAGTCGGTTTTTCGTACTTGTTAAGTTATCTGATTGATAAGAAAGAATATAGAAAAGGGAAAATAATTGGAAGAAAGGATTGCAGGTTTAAAAAGTAGTTGTATTTTTGTGCAGTGAAAATGGCGAACAAAAACGTACGTTTTCATTAGTCATTTTGAAAAGCACCTCTATATCACTATAATACAACAACTTACAAGCACAAAATCAAGTATTTGTTATATATGTACGCATGTACATTAGTTAAATTGATAACAGATAGGTTATCAGACAGATACTACTCCTTAGCACACTCAAGGATTCCACTGAAAAAAAAAGAGAAAAACAAGGTATTTTTGCAGAATAGCGACTTATGTGTTATTTTTTCTTTCAGTCAACAACTATTATTAAAGATTATATCTCAATAGTGTTGATTTATTTCTTGGCAAATTTGAAACATGAAAGAAGATCTATCGGTGAGCAAACGGACAAACCTGTGGAAAGGTTCAAATATTCTTACAATTGTCTTATTATTCCATAAACTTACTATTGATTACGAAAACAACTGTCATACTATCATGCTTTGCTTTTAAGATCATGAATATCAATACTTACATAAGATGATAGTAGACATGACGGATGTTTTTTCAACTATCATACCATCATGGATACAATAGCTTTTTTACACGTATCATATAGCTTATTTTCAACAATATAGTTACATTTTTTTGTCGAGACCCGGGTGTCCGACACCGGCAGATCCGGGTCTCAAGACTGCTCAGATGGAGGTGTAAATGGCCCTGATATGGGTATTTTGAGGAAAAGATCTAACGTCTTTCTTACAAAAAAGTAACGTGTTCCGGAAAAAAAGGCTTATGCTTTCCGCAAAACATTCCGTTTTTAACGCTTTTGGAGTATGCCTATTTCGAGTAAAACGGCCGAAATGATAGTTAAACAGCTGATTTATGATAGTTGCATGATAGTTGAAAAGGGAACTATCATATCTATACAATATGATATTCAATGTTCACACAAGAAACATGATGGTATGATGGAGAATTTGTAAATAATGGGAGTCCGCAGGGGCGGGGTTACTCCGCCCATTAGGAATCAACGTCACCATAATTAAATGGCAATAGGCAGAGCAGAATCCAGCCCCTACAGAAAAATCCCCGCTCTTATTCGACCGGGTCTCCGAACAGAGTTGCGGAAGAGGCGCGGTTTATGCGTACTTTTATAAATTGTCCTACGTGATAATTCTTCTTGTCAAAAATCACGACCTTATTCTGGCTGGTACGGCCGAACAACTGTTCGCGCGAACGTTTGGAGAAACCTTCGATCAGAACCTCGAACACTTTGCCGATATCACGCTTGTTACTTTCTTCCGAAAGCTGGTTCTGCAAGTCGATCATGCCTTGCAAACGGCGGACTTTCTCTTCTTCACTGACCGTATCGGGAAGATGCTGGGCCGCATAGGTTCCCGGACGCTCGGAATATTTGAAAAGAAAAGCACTATCGTAGCCTACTTCACGCATCAGGGAAAGCGTTTCTTGATAATCCTCCTCCGTTTCGGAATGAAAACCACAAAACAGGTCGGTCGAGATAGCACAGTCCGGCAGGATACGACGGATAGCGGCAATACGATCCAGATACCATTCGCGCGTATATTTACGGTTCATCACTTTCAAGATACGGGAACTTCCCGATTGTGCAGGAAGATGGATCATCTTACATATATTGTCATGCTCGGCGATCACGTGCAGGGTTTCATCGCCCATATCCTTCGGATGCGAAGTGGTAAAGCGGACACGCATTTCAGGCACTTCCTCGGCGACACGCTTCAGCAAGGCGGGAAACGAAATTTTCTCCCCCTCTTTCTCAAAGAGATAAGAGTTGACATTCTGCCCCAGTAAGGTCACTTCCTTAAAACCTTTATCGCGCATATCGCGTATTTCGTTCAGGATACTTTCGATGTCCCGGCTGCGCTCCCTTCCGCGGGTATACGGCACGATGCAATAGGTACAGAAATTATTACATCCGCGCATGATGGAGACAAAGCCCGAAATATGCACGCCTCCCAATTTCAATGGGATCACATCTTTGTAGGTTTCCTGCGTGGAAAGTTCTACATTGATCGCCTTTTCGCCGTGCTCGACCGCCCCCACCAGGTTCGGCAGGTCCATATAGGAATCCGGGCCGACTACCAAATCGGCATGATGCACTTCGATCAGCTCCTCCTTCACTCGCTCCGCCATACATCCGAGCACGCCGATCACTAAAGATTTTTTCTTTCTTTTTAAAGACTGGAAATACTGAAGCCGTCCGTAGATTTTCTGTTCGGCATTATCGCGAACCGAACACGTATTGACGAAAATAGCATCAGCGTCTTCAATCTTGTCAGTCACTGCATACCCATCCATTTTCATGATGGAAGCGACTACTTCGCTGTCTGCCACATTCATCTGACACCCGTAGGTTTCGATGAACAACTTCTTTTCTTCCGTTACGGCTGCGGATTTTAAGTCCACGCCATTCTCTTGATTCGTCATCTTATTTACTAATTACTGTTAAATATAAATGTTTTTGAAAAATAATTCACTAAACACTTGCACAGTCAAAATACCACGCTTATATTTGTAATCGAAAAACGTAAATTTTTTCATAGTTAAGGTTTTGGTTAAATCGAATAAGGGGGGCTGTGAAGTTACCCTTATTTACTTTTATACCTATTATATGTATCCTTTCTTTCACTTCTAAATAATATTTCCTACATTTGGAGTGCAAAAATAATCAAAGTTTATGGATAACGCAGGTGATTGGCTATATATTGTGTTCCTGATAATTGCAGGGATCAGCAGTTTGTTCGGTTCCAAGAACAAGAAAAAACGTCCGAAACAGATATTGGGGCAACCGGACAGGGAAATCGTCACAAACGAAGATAATGTTCCCGACAAAGGCTTTTGGGAGATTCTGGAAGAAATGCAAAATCCGAAACCGGTAAAGCAACCTGTACCCACTCCTAAAAGAAAAAAGAAACAACAACAAGTTGCAGCCCCCTCACCATTTCTTGCCGCCGAAAAAGTGACAGACAAACAATCTCCTGCCGGCAATCGCCTTGTCGTTCCCTCAACCGAAGAGGAAATTCCACTTACGGATATCGAGTTCGACAATGCCGCCGAACTGAGAAAAGCTGTTATTTACACTGAAATACTTAATCGCAAGTATTAATCTATAGTCTTTTTTAATACCTTTGCGCCGCACTGTTAACTGAATAAAGTATTACTAAATTAATAATATCATGGCTTTAAAATTTATTACAGCTGAAGAAGCAGCTTCATTCGTACATCACGACGACAATGTAGGCTTTAGCGGATTTACTCCTGCAGGATGTCCTAAAGTTGTGCCGGGCGCCATTGCAAAAAAAGCAATTGCCGAACATGAAAAAGGAAACCCGTTTCAGATCGGTATGTTTACCGGCGCTTCGACAGGCGACAAGCTGGACGGCGAACTGGCTCGTGCCAATGCAATCAAATTCCGTACTCCGTATCAGTCCAACAAGGACCTGCGTGCCCTGCTGAATTCCCACGGTGCACAGTATTTCGACATGCACTTGTCTGAACTGGCACAAAGCCTGCGTTATGGCTTCTTAGGCAAGATCGACGTAGCCATCGTCGAAGCAGCCGATGTGACGGAAGACGGCGAAATCGTTCCGACAAGCGGTGTCGGTATCCTGCCGACAATCTGCCGCATGGCCGATCGTATCATCATCGAGTTGAACTGCCGCCACCCGAAAGAAATCCGCGGGATGCATGATATCTATGAACCGGCTGATCCTCCTTACCGCCGCGAAATCCCCATCTACACTCCGTCCGACCGTATCGGTAGCGACTGTGTGAAAGTCGATCCGGCTAAGATCGTCGGTGTTGTCAAGACCGACGAACCGAACGAAGGCGGCAAGTTCTCTCCGCTGGATGACGTGACAATGGCTATCGGCCAGAATGTTGCCAACTTCCTAGTTGGCGAAATCAAAGCCGGCCGTCTGCCGAAAGAATTCGTTCCGCTACAGAGTGGCGTAGGCAATGTTGCCAATGCCGTTTTGGGTTGCATGGGCGAAAACAAGGATATTCCGGCATTCAACGTTTATACGGAAGTTATCCAGGATGCCGTTATTGCTTTGATGAAAGAGGGACGCGTCAAGTTTGCCAGCGGTTGTTCACTGTCTGTCAGCAACGAAGTGATCCGCGACATCTACGCGAACTTGGATTTCTTCAAAGATAAGATTCTGCTTCGCCCGCAGGAAATCTCCAACAATCCGGAAGTAGCCCGCCGTCTCGGCCTGGTGGCCATCAATACGGCTTTGGAAGCCGATATATTCGGTAACATCAACTCCACTCACGTATCCGGTACAAGAATGATGAACGGTATCGGCGGTTCCGGCGACTTCACCCGTTCGGCCATGTTGTCCATCTTCACGACTCCGTCTACGGCGAAGGAAGGCAAGATCAGCGCATTCGTACCGATGGTTTCCCACCTGGATCACAGCGAACACTCCGTCAAAGTCATCATCACGGAATATGGCGTTGCCGACTTGCGCGGCAAATCTCCGATCCAGCGTGCACGTTGCATCATCGACAACTGCGTCCATCCCGACTACAAACCGTTACTGGAAGAATACCTGGCAATGGGTATCAAGGGACACACGCCACAGAACCTGAAATGTTGCTTCGCTTTCCACGAAGAACTGGCAGCCAGCGGCGACATGCACAATGTTGACTGGAGTAAATACAACAAATAATCGTTGTATCATATATACAGAAAAGGGCTGTGTCAAAACGGAGTTTTGACACAGCCCTTTTCTTTAGAAGTTCCGCCTCAACCACAAAGAGAAAAAGCGATCGTAAACCATGTAAAAGTTTCCTTCTTTTGTTATGAAGTCCTTTTCCAACAGACCTCTTAAAGCCGATTGAACCGAACTGCTTGACGGCAAGCTGTATTTATGGATAAATTTTCCGGAAGTCAGTGCCGTTGCTTTCCCTTCTTTACAAATGGCAATCATCAGCTCTTTCTGCTTTTCCGGCAATTGATAAAGCAACTCAGAATAGGTAAAGGAATAAGAATCCAAAATGAAATCCACTGCCTGTTCAATCATCTCGCCACCGCACACCTCTCCTTTCGGAGTCATTGCAAAAAGAATATTCAATATCTTTTGCAGATACCAAGTGATTCCTTCAAAACGATTATACAAAGAGTCAAAGACTGTAATATCAATATTCTTTTGCGCCATCCTGAAATGATGTTGTACAAACTCCATGTATTTCTGTTTATCGATTGCCGATAAATGCAGGATAGATACACTCTGATAAAAAGGACGGGCAGGACTAATAAACATTTCACCCATCAAATGACGTTGTGAACCGGCAAATATAAAATGAGCCTTGTCGCAATGCTGGACATAAGTACGCAACAAAGCCTCCGTATTCTTTTCCGGATATTGTGCAACCTGTTGAAACTCATCGATAGCAATAATACAAGGCTTATCAGATACAGCCAAATAATGAAAAATTTCATCCAAAGTCGTTTCCGGCGACTTGATATCGCCCAATTCCAAATTCCATTGCGGCATTCCCGACATATCCAATGAAAAACCGGCCTTTAAAGAGACCAAACTATTAACAAACAACTCCCAAGCCTTTTGTCCTTTCGGTTTTAAAGTCGCCAAAATTACTTTTCCTAACTGAAAAACGAACTCTCGGAGTGTCTTGGTCGCATAAATATCAATCAGGAAGGTATAATAATTTTCCTTTATTTCTTTCAAATGGAAACAATGCTGGATTAGCCCGGTTTTTCCCATACGGCGGGTAGAGATGATGGCTACATTGTTTTCATTGACCAGCCAACGAAGCAACTCTTCGGTCTCCCTCTCCCGATCACAGAAATATTCGGGAGCGATGTAACCACTTGTAACGAATGGATTATTTAACAATGTCATGTTGTTTTCTTTTTACGCAAAGATAATTATTATCTTATAATAATCATCATAACGTAATCAGATTCCGATTTAGAGTCCTACCCTAAAAAAAGTCCTTTCGAAAGAAATCTGAATTTCTCCCGAAAGGACTCTTTTTAACACAGAAAGGCAATAAGAGCCAGTGCGACCTTATCAAGGTTGTTTACCGATATAAGCTAAAATACCGCCATCAACATACAGCACATGACCGTTTACGAAGTTGGAAGCGTCGGAGGCCAGGAATACGGCAGGTCCCATCAAATCTTCAGGAGTTCCCCAACGGGCAGCCGGAGTCTTGGCAACGATAAAGGCATCGAACGGATGGCGTGAACCGTCAGCCTGTCTTTCACGCAAAGGAGCGGTCTGCGGAGTTGCGATATAACCCGGACCGATACCATTACACTGGATGTTATATTCGCCATATTCGGAAGCGATATTGCGAGTCAACATCTTCAAACCACCTTTGGCGGCAGCATAAGCCGATACGGTCTCACGGCCGAGTTCGCTCATCATAGAGCAGATATTGATGATCTTTCCGTGTCCTTTCTTGATCATGGAAGGAATAACTGCTTTAGAGACGATAAACGGACCGTTCAGGTCGATATCGATCACCTGGCGGAATTCGGCAGCCGTCATTTCCACCATCGGGATACGTTTGATGATACCGGCGTTGTTCACCAGAATATCGATTACGCCTACCTCCTTTTCGACTTGTGCAACGAAAGCATTCACCTGCTCTTCATTCGTCACGTCGCAAACATAACCGTGAGCTTTGATACCTTCAGCTTCATAGGCAGCGAGACCCTTATCCACCAATTCCTGTTTGATATCGTTAAACACGATAGTAGCACCGGCTTTAGCGAACGCAGTCGCAATCGCAAACCCGATACCGTAAGAAGCACCTGTTACAAGTGCAACCTTACCTTCCAATGAAAAATTTACCATAATAATATATATTAATGTCCGAAATTCATTACTTCAAGTCAGAGATCAAAGAGAAATCCTGATCTCCGTAATCCAGGTTTTCACCTCCCATACCCCAAATGAAAGTATAGTTGTGAGTGGCAGCAGCACTATGGATAGACCATTCGGGAGACAAAACAGCCTGGTCGCCTTTCATCCAGATATGACGGGTTTCATCCACTTCGCCCATGAAATGGCAGATAGCCTGGTCTTCAGGAATATCGAAATAGAAATAAGCTTCCATACGACGGCTGTGCACGTGCGCCGGCATCGTGTTCCATACGCTGCCCGGTTTCAATTCCGTCATACCCATCTGCAACTGGCAGGTAGGAAGGACCTGATTGACGATCATCTTGTTGATGTTGCGGTCGTTGGACATTTCCAAAGAGCCCATAGCGGCAACCACAGCGTCAGCCTTCGTTACTTTTTTATCCGGATAGTTGCGATGTGCAGTCGTAGAGTTAAAATAGAATTTAGCCGGATTCTTGGCATCCTTGCTTTCAAATGTCACTTCACGGTCACCGGAACCCAGATAAAGAGCCTCCTTAAAATCGAGTTCGAAGACAGCATCCCCAGCTTTTACAACACCTGGTCCGCCCACATTGAAGATCCCCATTTCACGACGAGTCAGAAAGAAAGGAGCTTTCAACGGATCGATTGCTTCCAGAACCAATACCTCGCCAGCCGGCATAGCGCCACCGACGATCATACGGTCGTACATCGAATAGACCATATTCACTTCATTCGGAGTAAACACCTTTTCAATCAGAAAGTCACGACGGATACGTTTCGTATCATATTGCTTTGCATCTTCCGGATGCGCAGCATAACGCAATTCATAATTTGTTTTCATCTTCTTATAGTTGTATTATTTTTTAATTCTTAATTCTTAATTACTTGATCGCATGGTCAGCCTGTACCTTCTCCCCGTTCCAGGCTTTCACATTCGTCCATTCCGTATAAGGGGCAGACCAGAACTCATCCGTCTCCGGCAATCCCAGAGGGACCAAGCCAAAAGCACAAAGGTAGACGCTCCCCGTATTGATATAAGACTCGGAGATCTCGATTTGTTCACCTGTAAAGCCTACACGCAACCAGCCGTTCTTATCGAAATTCGCCGGAGACTTCAACTGGCGACGGATAACGGAAGTCAATGCGCAACGCACCTGCGCCGGTTTCACCCGTTCGGGCAAAATATGCATCAAAGCAGCTTGTCCTAACGCATGGAAAACACCGAAACGGTAGCAGATGGAACGACCGACAACCGGAAAGGAACCTTCGGGAGAAATAAAACGTTCCAGTATCTCGGCATAACGAGCATGACGTTTCAACTGTGTATCCAAGAAATCAGCTCCCTCGATATTATGTTTCTTCATCACGACCAGCACGTCCGTCAGCATCGGATGGATTACGAAACTATTATAATAGTCCATGTGAAAATCAACTCCATCACCATACATAGCATCACCTTTATACCATTCGTCACGGAATTTTTTCACTCCATACAGCATCCGTTCCATGTCACATTCTCCTGTAAACTCCAACAAAGCAGCTTCGACGGTCGAAGCAAAAAGCAACCAGTTGTTTTCAAAAGGCTTGATGTTACGGCTACGCTTCAATTCGGTAATCATCCATTCTTTTGCCTGCGGATCAAGATTCCCCCAAAGTTATTTCGGAGCACGCAATAATCCCTGAGCCAAAAAAGCAGCATCTACCAGAGGTTGCGACGGTTCACCGAAAACCAGATAGTCGGGAGCCCCAGGATTAACAGCATTCTTCAAGCCTTTTACCGTCAGGTTGATATATTTCTCACGGAGCTTGCCTTCCGGCGTATTGTCCGGTCCCAGTTCCAGCCAGGGAGCGATACCGCAGACCAAACGGCCCACCGCCTCCAAATGCGAGAAACGACGACGGTCTCCCAACGATTCGTAAGGCATATTCTTCTTCAACGTATTATTGCTCAGATTGACAAGTACGGGGTCTGCAATGCGTGTCAGATTTTCCACCCAGAATGCACGATCTTCTTTACCTGTTGTTTGCTGGGCGTTGCCTGTAAAAGGCAGGCAGATCGTACATAGAATTAGTACGGCGATTTTCAATGAATTTCTCATGGTTTATATTCAAATTAATTTTTTCAGTCTCATCAATGCTTCCACATAATAGTAATCGGCATAGCTAAGCGGCACGTCCACCTCGCTGTTTCCAGGCAGATGGCCGGTCGAATGCTTGAGTACAAAGTTACAGTTTGTTCCCTTCTCCGCCAAATATTCAGGTGATGATAAAGAACGCACCTGCTGTTCGGCAAAGTCCAGATAGCTTTTTGCCTCATCCGATTTATCCAACTGGCTCAATTCGATCAAAGCCGAAGCCATGATAGCGGCAGCAGAGGCATCACGCGGTGCATTCGGGATATTGGGAGCGTCGAAATCCCAATACGGGACTTTATCGGCAGGCATATTCGGATGGTTCATCAGGAAACGGGCAATATGCTTGGCCTGTGCCAGATATTCGGGACTGCCGGTTTCACGAGCCATCATCGTATAGCCATAGATTGCCCATGCCTGTCCGCGTGCCCAAGCCGATTCGTCGGCATAGCCTTGATGCGTCATTTTGATATGGGGTTTTCCGGTGATGGTGTCATATGAAACGACATGATAGCAGCTATAGTCATCGCGGAAATGATTTTCCATCGTCGTATTGGCATGCGTGACCGCGATATCATGGAAACGGTTATCGCCGGTAGTCTTGCTTGCCCACGTCAGCAGTTCGAGGTTCATCATATTATCGATGATAACCGGATACTGCCATTTACCATTATTGGTAAAGTCCCAGGAACGGATCGCCTTGATCATAGGGTTGAACCGGGTACTAAGCGAGCCGGCGCCTGTCACCAGCACATCCTTGTAAGCGGGATTTTGTGTCAGCCGGTAACCGTTGCCATAGCTACAATAAAGCATGAAGCCTACATCGTGATTATCCGTCACATGCTGCACTTTTTCCAAGCGTTCGGTAAAAAGTCCGGCATACTTCTTCAATTCGGGAGTAGGATTGTTTTCATACAGATACCAGAGTTCACCGGGGAAGAAACCGCTGCACCACCAATAGCAGTCGCTGGTTTCCAGTTTGCCATCCTTAATGCTCTTAGGCAGCCGGCCATCCTGTTGTTCCAGCTCTTTGGCCATAAGCAGCGCCTGTTCGGTCGAGGCTTTCAAACCGCGGTCAATCACTTTCGCAAGAGGTTCCTCCTGCGGGGCATTACTACAAGACGACAACAGCAGTGTGGTCGCTAACACAGATAAACTTAAAAGTTTGTTCATAATCGAATAATTAGAAAGATTTTGGACAAATATAGGGATAAGTTTACAAATTACTGCGTATTACGATAGAAAAGCGATTGGTATACATAACGAAGCCCCGAAAATGTCATTTCATCTCCGGGGCTTGTGTCGTATCCTGATCTTGGTTGGCCTTTCCCCCCCCTGGTTTCACATCCACCTATATATATTTTCAAGTGAAAAATAAGAAGGCCACAATAATAACTAATAAACAAATACACAAGTATTTACTGCCATCACTACCACTCCTTACGTTTTCGCCCTTAGTCAAAAAGGTTTTTGACCTGTGTCGAAAGGGCTTTTGACCAAGGGCGAAAACGTATTCGACTAAAGGCAAAAGGTCTATGACCGGGCTGTTTGACAACAGAAACCATAGCTATTGTCGCCTAAACAGAACCATCCGGGGCCGACTTGATCTCTGATGAAGGCAAACATAAGCAGTGAAGCCACTTTCACTGTCAAACCTGCATTTAACCGGTTCCGTTTTTTCTTAAATACAGACTATTTCTTGAAATACAAACGTAACAATATCGTAACATCTCATTCAATCCCATGTAACCGCTTCGTAATATTTGTTTCGTTCCTTTGCAGGTAGAATAAAAAGGTAAACAAAGTGAGAAAGTTTTTCGAAAAGATTGTAGAAGGGGGGTTACTCATCAGCGGAAGCGTCAGCAGTTTTACGATTTTGCTGATCGTGTTCTTTCTGTTCAAAGAGGCCGGCGGCCTTTTCAATACTCCAGCCACAGAAGAAGGCTATGTTCTTGCCGTAAATAAAAGCAACGATGTCGGAAAATTATCACCGGAGAAGATCATGGACATTTTCGACGGTAATATAACCAACTGGAAAGATATCAGCGGGATGGATCAGGATATCCTGATATTCCGTTTCTCCGATCTGACCAACTATTATACGGAGGAGGAACTGGGCGACGAATTTCAATACGTCCCGCAAAAGATCAGCGAACTGGTGGCGAAAGAACCCGGTATCATCGCTTTCTTCCCCAAACAGTATTTACTGGAAAACGGTTTCCAGGGAAAGGTACTGCCGGAAGAGAAGATCACATTAGGGGAGTTCTTCGGAGGGACGAAATGGTATCCGACCTCGACACCGGCCCCTATATTCGGATTGATTCCTTTGTTGTTGGGCACATTACTGGTCAGTATCGGCGCAATCGTACTTTCACTTCCTTTCGGAATTGCGGTTGCCATCTACATGGCGGAAATAGCGAATAAGCGGACACGCGACCTCTTGAAACCTATCATCGAACTGCTCGCGGGCATTCCGTCTGTCGTCTATGGTTTCTTCGGCTTGGTGGTAATCGTGCCGCTCATACAGAAGACATTCGACCTGCCTGTCGGCGAAACGGCTTTTGCCGGCAGCGTAGTCCTGGCGATCATGGCGCTCCCAACGATTATCACCGTTGCGGAAGATGCCATGCGGACAACGCCCCGCGCCATGAAGGAGGCAAGCCTCGCCTTGGGTGCGACCCAATGGCAGACAATATATAAAGTAATCATCCCATATTCCATTTCCGGTATTACATCCGCAGTCGTGCTGGGTATCGGACGTGCGATAGGCGAGACGATGGCTGTCCTGATGGTAACCGGCAATGCGGCCGTCATCCCGACCTCCTTCTTCGAGCCGGTGCGGACTATTCCCGCGACGATCGCCGCCGAACTGGGAGAGGCTCCAGCCGGAGGCGCACACTACGAAGCCTTGTTCCTGCTCGGCGCCGTCCTCTTCTTGATCACGTTGATATTGAGTATCTCCGTCGAGTATATTTCATCTAAAAGAAAAATCTGATTAGCATTATGGCACCTGTACAAAAGTTAGGAAATATAGATTTAAAGAAACGGACCTCCCAAAAGTTTGCATTCGGTTTCTTCACCCTGTTGAGTTATCTGGTCGTAGCGATCTTGTTCGTGATCTTAGGATTCATCATCATCAAAGGAGGCAGCGTGATCAGCTGGGACTTCCTGACGAAAGCGCCGGAAGAGGGAATGACGAAAGGGGGAATCTTCCCGGCGATCGTCGGAACCTTCTACCTGATCGTCGGAAGCAGTATCATCAGTTTCCCGATCGGGATCATGAGCGGCATCTACATGAATGAATATGCGACAAACGGCAAAGTGGTCCGCTTCATCCGTATCATGACAAATAACCTGAGCGGAGTCCCGTCAGTCGTATTCGGTTTGTTCGGTATGTCGCTGTTCGTCAATGCACTGGGTTGGGGAGATTCGATCATAGCCGGTTCGTTTACGCTGGCATTGATGTCGCTTCCCCTGATTATCCGCACTACGGAAGAGGCTCTGAAAAGTATCGACGACTCGTTCCGGCACGGTAGCCTGGCTTTGGGCGCAACGAAGTTACAGACCATCCGCCGTGTCGTGCTTCCGATGGCTTTCCCGAATATCATCACCGGCCTGATCTTGTCTGTCGGACGCGTATCGGGCGAAACAGCGCCAATCCTGTTCACTGTGGCAGCCTATTTCCTTCCCCAATTGCCGGGAAGCATCTTCGACCAGTGCATGGCACTGCCTTACCACTTGTATGTAATATCCACGAGCGGAACGGATATAGAAGCCTCCCGCGGCATGGCATACGGAACGGCTTTGGTGTTGATTGCCATCGTCTTGGTTGTCAACCTGCTGGCAAATCTATTGCGTAATTATTTCGCTAAGAAAGTAAAAATGAATTAATTGAAAATTATTTATGATAAAGATTGATGCTCAAAACGTAGATTTCCATTACGGAGACTTTCATGCGCTGAAGAACATTTCGATGCAGATAGAAGCCAACACCTCGGTAGCCTTTATCGGCCCGTCGGGTTGTGGCAAATCTACCTTCCTCCGTTTGTTCAACCGCATGAATGACCTGATCCCCGACACACGTCTGGAGGGTAAGATATTCATCGACGGGCGGGACATATACAGCAAAGGGGAAAAAGTCGATACGCTCCGTAAAAACGTCGGGATGGTGTTTCAGAAACCGAACCCGTTCCCGAAGACAATTTTTGAAAATGTGGCTTACGGTCTACGCGTAAACGGCATTAAGGATAACGGATACATCGAAGAAACCGTTGTCAAAAGCTTGAAGCAGGTCGTTCTCTGGGACGAGGTCAAGGACAAGCTGAAAGATTCGGCCTTCGCTCTCTCCGGCGGCCAGCAGCAACGCCTTTGTATCGCACGGGCATTGGCGATCTCACCTTCCATCCTGCTGATGGACGAGCCCACTTCAGCCCTCGATCCGATCTCTACAAGCAAGATCGAGGATTTGATCCATGAACTGAAAAAGGAATATACGATCGTGATCGTCACACACAACATGCAGCAAGCTGCTCGTGTAAGCGACAAGACTGGATATTTTTATTTGGGTGAACTGATCGAATATGGTGAAACGCGTAAGATCTTCACCAATCCGGAAAAAGAATCGACCCAGAATTATATCACAGGGAGATTCGGGTGAGAAGATTTATGAATTATGATTTATCATCGACATATAAATCATAATTCATAATCCATAAATCATAAATTATAAATTATAAATCAAAACATGAAGGTTATTGAACAAGAAATAGCGGCGTTAAAGAATACGATCAACGAGATGTGGGCACTCGTCCACCAGCAGATATACAATGCCGGTGAAGCGATGCTGACCGGAGACAAGGAACTGGCCTACAAAGTGCTCAGCCGTGAACGCCGCGTGAATGCATTCGAGCTGAAGATCGACAGTGATTGCGAGGATATCATTGCCTTGTACGCACCGGTGGCTATCGACCTGCGTTTCGTACTTGCCATGTACAAGATCAATACAAACCTGGAACGCCTCGGCGACTTCGCCGAAAGTATCGCACGCTTCTCCGTCAACCTGCCGGAAGGAGAACCGATCGATCCGGAACTGGTAAAAATCGCACGCGTAGAAGAAATGTTACACGAACTTCTCGGCATGATATCATTGGCTCAGGAGGCCTTTGAAAAGGAAAGTTCCGAAATCGCGTCACGCATTTTCCTGAAAGACAACATCATCGATGAGATCAATCACGATTCGACTCCTCTGATCGCCCAGTATATCGAAGCGCATCCGGGCAGCGCACTTGCCGGCCTTTACATGGCGGGCGTCATCCGCAAGATGGAACGCTTCGGCGACCATTGCACCAACATTGCAGAAGAACTGATCTTCTACTTGGATGCGAAGGTGATGAAGCACATCGGCAAAACGGAAGAAAAGTAATATCTTTGCAGCCAGAATCAAACATAATCGTAATCGACAATGAAACGACTAACGGCATTCTGGCTGTCAGCCTGCTTTTTATGCACTATTTCCGTACAGGCGCAATCATTTATTCCCGAACGGGACTCCTCCGATATTTCCCTGTTCGAATATGCAACGAAGATTCCCAAGCGCAATAATGTATTCAACCTGGATCTGGAAATGCACGCTTCTTTCAATACTTTCTTCACCGGGCACAAGCTGGATGAAGCTGCTTTCCGTTTCAACCATATCAAGATCGAGGCGACCGGTGAAGTAAACGACCGTCTTTTCTACTGGTACCGCCAGAACCTCAACCAGGGGAATGAAGGCATGGATCTGGAGAACCTGCCGGAATCGATCGAATATGCGATGATCGGCTATCGCCTCAACGATAAATTCACGATTACCTTAGGGAAACAGGATGCTGCCTGGGGAGGGTTCGAATATGACCTCGATCCGTATGCGATATATGAATACAGCGACATGAACGAATACATGGATTGCTATTTTACAGGAGTCACACTTGGTTATCAGCCGACTCCTTCCCAGGAACTACGTTTGCAAGTAACAGACAACCGAATCGGGAGCATGGAAGACACCTACGGAATACTTCCCGCCGGAATCGAAAAGCCACGTGCTCCGCTTTTCTACACATTTAACTGGAACAGCAGTTATCTGGACGAGATTTTGAACCTCCGCTATTCCGCCACGGTCGGAGAACAGGCCAAAGGGAAATGGATGTATATGGCATGGGCCGGGCACAATGTTTGCACCGGCCCGTTTGACGGCTATTTCGATGTGATGTACACACGTGGCTCACTCGATCCGTTAGGTATCCTGACCGAGTTAGTCCCTCTGTCCGCCGAGAATGAGGAAGGACCTGTCTGCTTGCGTAACGTCCAGTATCTTTCACTTGTAGCGGAGATGAATTACCGCTTTCATCCGAAATGGAACGCCTTCGCCAAAGGAATGTACGAAACCGGGTCGGTCTATAAAGCGGGAGATGAAGAAGAACTCCCGGACGGGAAATACCGTACGGCATGGGGCTTGCAGACCGGCATCGAATTTTATCCGATGGCGGATGAAAACCTGCATATCTTCCTCACCGGAACAGCCCGCTTTTACAATCTGACGGAAAAAGCAAAAGCGCTGTGTGCTTCCATTGAAAACACACAACGCTTGTCGGTAGGGTTCATATACAAGTTGCCGCTGTATTGATCAAAACATCAGTACCAACTGATCTCCAGCCTGCAATTCTACTTTCAACATGCCGTCGACAACCGGGAGAGATACGGCTTTTTGGTTGATCTTGATGCCCATATTCGCCGAATCGGCCGGGAGTTTGATACGGAACGAACCGGGAACCAGGGCTTTCAAACCGGCTTCCGCCAAGCGGCCTTCTTTCCATTTGGCAGACACTTCGCCGCCTCCGCGAACTTTCAGTCCTTTGAAACTGCCGCTTTTCCAGGCGGAAGGCAGGGCGGGAAGCAGTTCGATTTCTCCCGTCTGGCTCTGTACCAGCATTTCGGCAATACCGGCACAACCGCCAAAGTTACCGTCTATCTGGAAAGGAGGATGCGCACAAAACAGGTTCGGATATGTCCCGCCGCCGTTCGTCATATTTGTCTTACGGTCCACACACGGACGGAGCAGGTCGGCAAACAACTTATAGGCATGGTCGCCGTCATGCAGACGCGCCCAGAAATTCATTTTCCACCCCATCGACCATCCCGTGCTCTTATCGCCACGGGCAATCAGCGACTTACGGGCAGCTTCGGCAAGTTCAGGTGTACGCTCCGTTGATATCTCATTGCCCGGATACAGTCCATAGAGATGAGACACATGGCGATGATGAGGTTCAACCTCTTCGTAGGGTTCGAGCCATTCCATGATACGCCCGTCCTTGCCGATCGTCGTCGGCATCAAACGGGCACGCTTGGCAGCCAGTTCGCCGGCGAAAGCAGAATCAAGTCCTAATATGTCGGCAGCCTCGATCGTATTGGTGAACAGTTCTCGGACGATCTGGTTGTCCATCGTCGAACCGGCACAGATATGAGCCGTCTTGCCATTCGGCAACTTATAACCGTTTTCAGGCGAAGTGGTCGGGGCCGTCACCAGATATTTGTTGCGGGGATCTTCCACCAACATATCCACAAAGAACAGGGAAGCTCCTTTCAAAACCGGATACACATCTTTCAGATATTCCTTATCCAACGTATAAAGATAATGCATGTACAAATGTTCGCAAAGCCAAGCGGCGGAAGTATTGGTTGCCCCCCATGACGGATGTTCGCCCGGTGCAGTGAACTCCCAGACATTTCCCAAGATATGCGTCACCCATCCACGGGCGTTATAATAAGCCTTAGCGGTCCGTTCGCCACTGGCAACCTGTTGTTTCGTCCATTCCACAAGCGGAAGATGAAGTTCGGAAAGGTTCGCCACCTCCGCAGGCCAATGGTTCATCTGAAGATTGATATTCAAATGATAGTCGCCGTTCCAGGGCGTATTGATCGTATTACACCAAAGCCCCTGTAGATTGGGAGGCAGCAAGCCCACACGCGTGGACGAGATCAGCAGATAACGGCCGAACTGGAAATAAAGCGCAGCCAACGAAGGATCGTCCGGGTTTTCGTGGAAAGCAGCCAAACGCTCGTCCATAGGCAAGTCTTCGCGGGAAGAATGTCCCAAATCCAGCTCCACACGGCCGAACAGGGAACGGTAAGCAGCAATATGCCCTTTCTTCAAAGAGGCGAAATCTTTCTTTTCGGCATTAGCCAGCAGGGAAGAGACCTTCCCTTCCAAATCCTTATCAAAATAATCGGTTGCCATACTCACCAACAAGATCGCTTCGGAGGCATTCCGCACGGAAACAGTCGAATCTCCCGGAGTCACATTTCCCCCTTTCGGCAGGATGACGCGGACACGCGAGGCATAGCGGAGGCCTTTCATCTCCAGCGTATCGACACCGTCAGGCAACTGCCCCTGCATCAGAAGGTCATTACCGTCGGCCGTCACCTTATAATGTTCGGGACGGTTCATCCCAAACGAGAAGTTCAGCGCCCTATCCGCATCGGCAGTCAAATGAATCACCCCCAAATCATCGGCAAAAGAGGTAAAGACTTCGCGGTTATACGTCACCTTTCCCCTTCTAAAAGAAGCTGTTGCAATCGCGTTGTCAAGATTCAATTCTCGTCTATATCCGAAGATCGAATCGGAAGTACCTTGATAATCGTAATTCAGCACGAGGTTACCTAGCAGTTGGTAACTGCCATACGGGACATTCGCCCCTTGCCCCTGTCCGCTCCCTTCGCCTTTGCAGACAAAAGTATTATACATCAGTTCCTGTGCTTCGTCGTTACGTCCTTCGAACAGAAGTTTCCGGATCGTGCCCAACGAGTGATATGCCTGCGGGTTATCTGTATCCTGCTTACTGCCCGACCACATGGAGATCTCGTTCAAGACAATATTTTCCGTGTCGACACCTCCGTCCGGCATCAATCCGAGGCGTCCGTTACCCAACGGGAACGATGCTTCCCAAATTCCGGCTGGGGCATCGAAATGATAAGACAGCGGTTTACCCGTTTTCACTTCCGGCATATTGCATCCTATCAGAATCATAAACAGAAAAACAAATGCGTTATATTTCATAATTACAATTATTTGATATTTCTTCCTGTAAGTATATATATCAGATCCGTTTGCGGTATACCTTGCTCTATAATTCCGAAACCACCTTTGTAATCCCAATTGGCTCTCGCAATTTCATACTTATCAAACAACTCTATCATATCTTGATACCAACGTTCTTTATCGGCTTTTGGGGTTGCGGCGATACAACCAAATTCACCACAATACAACGGGAGTTGATGTAAACGGGCAAAATCGACCACCTCCTTGAAATGTTTTTCAATCACCTCTTTGTTAAATTCCACTTTATTCCAATAGGAGAACTTGTCATACAATTCACCTTTTAAGTGTTTCAAATCTTCATCAGCAATCAATTTTCCCGGATAATGCACCTTTCCTGTATAGTCTTTTACATCCGTCCAACCTGCCCTATAATGGGTCAACAAGAAGGGATTATAATAATGAAAACTAATAATCAAGTTCGGATCATTCTCAGGTATCTTCAAATATCGCATCGTTTCATATCCTTGCCACCTATTAGAACCAACAAGTAACGACCGTTCGGGTTCTAACAGACGAATGGTCCGAACACATTCAGCTACAATATTATTCCACTGTTCATGGTCGTCAGCTACCGGTTCGTTCATCAATTCGTAAGCTAAAAAATCGACTGAATAGGTATGCAATTCCTGACTTAGTTGCTTCCACAAATCATAAAATCGAATCTGCTCTTTCCGATCAGTAAAAAGAGGTTTTTCCTTCGCATTAAAATGGTGCGAACGCAATATATGCAAATCCACGATTGCTTTTAACCGATATTTTTGACACCACGACAAAGCATTATGCAGCAAAGAAAAAGCTTCTTTTTCTTTGCTGCCATCGGGCGCAAACATCTGTTCTTCATCCACAGGCAAGCGCAAATGGTCAAATCCTACTTCTGACAAAAATTTAACATCAGCCTCCGTAAAAAAGACAGCCCTATTTTCACCTCTTACATTACTTTGTGACAACCAATGACTGATATTGACGCCTCTCTTAACCGAAAAATTGTTCTTTTTCGGTGCAGAAACACCACACATACAACAAAGACAACAAATACAAATCAACCATGCTTTCTTTTCCATAAAACTATTATATTTAGATTATCAACACTTTAGCTATTATTCCTTATCAAAAACTTTGCATATCGCACAATCTTTTATAATATCCATCCAATGCAATCAGCTCCTCGTGCCGTCCGCGTTCCACAATCTCCCCTTCATGCATCACGCAAATCTCGTCCGCATTACGAATCGTCGAGAGCCGGTGTGCAATCACGATCGTCGTACGGTTACGCATCAGGTTCTCCAAAGCCTCCTGCACCAAGCGTTCCGACTCGGTGTCGAGCGCCGAAGTCGCCTCGTCGAGGATCAGGATCGGCGGGTTCTTCAGAATGGCACGTGCAATACTGATACGCTGGCGCTGTCCGCCCGACAACTTACCGCCGCGGTCACCGATATTAGTATCGTATCCATCTTCGCTTGCCATGATAAAATCATGCGCATTGGCGATACGGGCCGCCTCTTGGACCTGTTCGAGTGTAGCCCCTTCCACTCCGAAAGAGATATTATTGAAAAATGTGTCGTTAAAAAGAATCGCCTCCTGGTTGACATTCCCCATCAGGCTGCGCAGATCGTACAAGGTCGCATCACGCACATCCGTTCCGTCGATCGTTATGCTCCCCTTGTCCACATCATAGAAACGAGGCAGCAAATCCACCAACGTGCTCTTTCCCGACCCCGACTGGCCGACCAGCGCTACCGTGTGTCCTTTCGGAATCGTCAGGTCAATGCCTTTCAGCACCCATTCATGCTGGTACTTGAACCAGACATCCCGGTAGCAAATACTTTCCGTCAGAGCAATCGGTTTCGGATCCTCAGGATCGTTAATATTGCTTTCCGCCTTCAGGATCTTATCGACGCGATCCATAGAGGCAAGCCCTTTCTGAATGGCATAAGAGGCCTTGCTAAGATCCTTCGCCGGATTGATTATACTGTAAAAAATCACCAAGTAGTAGATGAAAGTAGAGGCGTCGATCGGACTGTTACTGCTCAGGATCAGCGTACCGCCATACCACAGCACGATCGCGATCGTGGCCGTCCCCAAGAACTCGCTCATAGGATGCGCCATCTGCTGGCGGCGGTAAATGCGGTTCGTCAGCCGCCGAAACGTTTCGTTGCTTTTCTCAAAACGGTCCTGTATCTTCGCCTCCGCATTGAAAGCCTTGATAACACGCAGGCCACCCAACGTCTCCTCTATCTGACTCATCAGATACCCCCATTGTTGCTGTCCCTCGAACGATTTCCGTTTCAACTTCTTTCCGACCGTTCCCATCACATATCCGGCGAAAGGCAGCAGGATGAAGACAAAAAGCGTCAGCTGCCAGCTGATGGCGATCATCCCGATCAGGTAGATCAGGATCAGGATCGGGTTTTTGAAGAGCATATCAAGCGAACTCATGATCGAAGTCTCGATCTCGTTCACATCTCCCGAAACGCGTGCGATTATATCCCCCTTCCGCTCTTCCGAGAAAAAGCCCAGAGGGAGTTCCGTTATCTTGCGGTTGATCTGATTGCGGATGTCGCGGACGACACCCGTACGGATCGGGATCATCGTATAAAAAGCCATATACATCGTCCCGACCTTCAAGAAAGTAGACACGATCAGGAAAACACCCAATATGATCAGCGTGAAGGAACCGCCTTTCGTCTCGATCATGTCGGACACGAACCAAAAGAAGTTGTTTTTCAGCAATTCCGGAGTCGCTTTCCAGGCTTCGAACGAGAAAGGGGCGAACGTCCAATCCGTATAGGTATAGGTTTCGTCACTGATTTTAAACAAGATATTCAGAATCGGGATGATTAATGCAAAAGAGAACAGGTTCAAAATGGCAGACAGGACGTTAAATATCACATTCCACACCATAAATTTCTTATAGGGAGGCACAAAACGCCTCAGTATACGCAGAAAATCCTTCATGTTTGATCGATCAATTGAATTTGGGGCGCAAGTTACTCAATATCCGGCTGATTCCGGGCATTCCCGCTGTACTTTATTTCGTCCATCCTTATTCTTTAGCCCGCCAGCCCTGCTCTTTTAGGGCTTCAGATTACTCTCATAAGTCGTCCGCCGCCAAGCAGACAACTTATGGATCGTATCCGAAAAACGAATCTATTCCATAGAAGAATATAATATATCCAAAAGAAAATGATAAAGAAGCAACTATAAAAAGTATATTTGCATCAATATAGTATAAACAAATGCTATAAAAGTATGAAAAAGATCTCTTCCTCCTTCCTGAAAAGTCTCAATTGGCTATTAACCAGCGTACTAATGCTGCTGGGATTCTCCACATGTGACTCTGAACCGGGAGCCGCCATGTACGGTACTCCTCATGCCGACTTTACAATCAAAGGAAAAGTCATAAACCAAGAAAATATGCCGATTCCGGATATTGAAATAAAATGTCTGGTAGAACATCATGGCGATAACAGACATTGGTTTGACACGATACCAGCTGTTTCCACAGATCCTGCTGGAGTCTTTCATTGCCAGTTTGAAGAATTTCCAACCGACAAATTACGGATCATAGCGACGGATATAGACGGTCCCAAAAACGGTTCATACGAAAAAGACTCTACGAACCTTACACTTTCCAGCGATGATTATAAGGGAAACACAGGAAGTTGGTTTAAAGGCTCTGTCGAAAAAGAAATAAAGTTCAACCTTAAAAGAAAAGACAAAGAATGAATAAACGTCCCGGATTACGCAAACGCCTTGCATTAGAATTATTCAGAAGCATCCGGAAGAACCGGGCCAAGATACATGAATTGCGTACGCTCTTTTGGGAGTGCACGCTCCGTTGTAACGCCTCCTGCCTCCATTGCGGTAGCGACTGCCATGTCTCGTCCGCCCATCCGGACATGCCGGTCGAAGATTTCCTGAAAGTGATAGACGAAATCACGCCTCACGTGGACCCGCATAAGGTGATGATCACGTTTACCGGCGGAGAAGCATTGGTCCGTAAAGATATCGAAGCATGCGGACGGGAATTGAACAAACGTGAATATCCCTGGGGAATCGTCTCCAACGGATTGCTGCTCAACCGCACACGACTGGACTCGCTATTGGCGGCCGGAATGCACTCCATCACCATCAGCCTTGACGGGTTCGAAGAGGCGCACAACTGGCTCAGGGGAAACCGCCGGAGCTTCGAAGGCGCTGTCAATGCCATTGCGATGCTGGCAGAAGAGAAGGAAATCGTCTGGGACGTCGTGACCTGCGTCAATCAGAAAAACTTCAAGGACCTGATGCTGCTCAAGGATTTTCTGATCGAGCTGGGAGTCAAGAACTGGCGTATCTTCACCATTTTTCCTGTGGGCCGGGCGGCAGAGACACCGGAATTGCAGATCGACGACACACAATTCACTTGGATCCTCAAATTCATCCGTCATTGCCGCGCCGAGGGAAAGATACATGCTAGTTTTGCCTGTGAAGGTTTCCTCGGCAATTACGAGGGGGAAGTACGCGACCAGATTTTTCACTGCAATGCTGGTATCAGCACGGCATCGGTACTGATCGACGGATCTATATCCGGCTGTCCGAGCATCCGTGCCAACTTCCATCAGGGAAATATCTACAAAGACAGCTTTGTTGATGTCTGGAACAACGGCTTCAAAGAATATCGCAATCGGGAATGGGCACGAAAAGGACAGTGCGCAGACTGCGACATGTTCCGCTATTGCGAAGGAAGCGGTATGCATCTCCATGACGATAGCGGCGACCTGATCACCTGTCATTATCGGAGAATTGAGAATTGACAAAGAGCAATTGACAATATCTTTCCCTCCCTAATTATCAATTCTCCATTGTCAATTGTCAATTGTTTCCTATCTTTACCCACGTAAACTAAAAAACATCAATCATTTCATGAAAAATGCTCTTATCCTATCGGCCTTGCTGACATTAGGGCCGGTCTGTTTCGCTCAACAGACAGAAAAGTATCCTTTGGGCAATTATGAGGAACTTACAGACACCAAACCGCATGACGGCGCAGAAGTCTGGAACAAAATGACAACGCCAACCTGCCTCAGCTGGGGAACAACGGATATCCGCTACAAAAAACTGAATGTCCCCGACATCAAGAAGACAACCCGCTGGAAAGGGAAAGCCTGGAAAGGGGAACGCATCAATGCACAAGCCGTGTTGTGGACTAAAGAAGCGTTAGACGACGTAACGGTCACCGTCAGCGAACTGAAAAGCGGCTCGGCCGTCATCCCGGCTTCTGCCATCACGACGAACTTCGTACGCTATGTCATGACCGACGAGCTGAACAAGGACCGCAAAGGTGGTTGCGGACATCGCGAAAACAAGGCCGAATGGGATTCGTCTGTCGTAGCCGATGTCTTGGATATTGTAAAAATACAGGATATCAAAGCTTGTACGACACAACCGATCTGGCTGAACGTATGGGTTCCGTCAGATGCCCGCGCAGGGAGATATAAGGGGACGTTGACCGTTTCAGGAAAAAATTTCCAAGATATGAAACTCCAGGTAGAAATCGACGTGCTGAACCGTACGCTGCCAGCTCCACAAGACTGGGCTTTCCATCTGGACCTGTGGCAAAATCCCTATTCAGTAGCCCGTTACTACCAGGTTCCTCTTTGGAGCAAGGAGCATTTCGACGCCATGCTTCCGATCATGAAGATGTTGGCCAATGCCGGACAACGGGCCATCACGACCAGCATCATGCATAAACCTTGGGCCGGCCAGACGGAAGACCATTTCGACAGCATGGTAACCCGTATCAAGAAAATCGACGGGACATGGGTATACAGTTATGACGTATTTGACAAATGGGTGGAATTCATGATGAATGAAGTGGGGATCAAAGATATGATCAGTTGCTACACCATGATCCCTTGGGCTTTGACTTTCGACTATTACGATGAAGCGACCAGCCGGGTACAGTTTATCAATGTCAAACCTGGCGATTCCGAATATACCGAATACTGGGGTTCGTTCCTGAAAGACTTCTCCCGTCACCTGCGTAAAAAAGGCTGGTTTGAAAAGACTGCCATCTCTATGGACGAACGTCCTATGGAAGCCATGCGCGAAGCTATCAAAGTCATCAAGCAGGCCGATCCCGAATTCAAGATCACGCTGGCGGGCAACTATCATCCTGAAATCCAATCCGACTTGTATTACCTGAGTATCCCTTACGGCCATAAATTTCCAGAAAACGTAAAAGCCGAACGCGAACGCAAAGGACAGATCAGCACGGTCTACACGTGTTGCTCGGAAGCCTTCCCGAACACCTTTACTTTCTCCGATCCGGCCGAAGCTACTTGGACAGCCCTGCATGCCATCGCCGGAGGCTATGACGGTTACCTGCGCTGGGCCGTAAACAGTTGGACAGCCGATCCCTTGCGCGACTCACGCTTCCGCACTTGGGCAGCCGGCGATACATACAGTATCTATCCTGGCCCCCGCAGTTCGATCCGTTTCGAACGTTTGGTCGAAGGTATTCAGGACTGCGAAAAAATCCGTATCCTCCGCGAAGAGCTGGCAGCCAAAGGGGCTAAAGGCAAATTGAACAAATTAAACAAAGCAGTGGCTAAATTTACCCCGGAAGGCCTGTCCGAAACTCAACAGTCGGCAGCCGAAATGGTAAATGAATTGAATAAATTGCTGAACTCGCTGTAAGCATTCGCCGCTTAAAAACAAAAAAATCATAAAAAAATCCCCGGAGAGTGCATGACTCCCGGGGATTCATTTTATCTTTACAGCATCGGAACCGTTAGCTCAGCTGGTTTAGAGCGCTGCCTTGACAGGGCAGAGGTCGCCGGTTCGAATCCGGCACGGTTCACACTCCGCCATAAAGCGCCAACCGGCGCTTTTCTTTTTACTTTTCCCGAATAAATACATTAATCGGCGTTCCCGTAAAGTTCCAGTTTTCCCGGATCTTGTTTTCCAGGAAGCGTTTGTAAGGCTCTTTGATCCATTGCGGCAAGTTACAGAAGAATACAAACGAAGGAACCTGGCCGGCAGGAAGCTGCGTAATATATTTGATCTTGATATATTTTCCTTTCCAAGCAGGAGGCGGATAGTTCTCGATGATCGGCAGCATGATTTCGTTCAGCTTGGCTGTCGGAACACGGCGCTGACGGTTTTCGTATACATCTTTGGCTGTTTCCAGCACCTTCAGAATGCGCTGTTTTGTCAATGCCGAAATAAACAGGATCGGAAAATCGGTAAACGGAGCCAGACGCTCACGAATCGCACTCGTAAAGGTATCAATCACCTTTTGGCTTTTATCTTCCACCAAATCCCATTTGTTCACACAAACGACCAAGCCTTTCTTGTTCTTCTGAACCAAAGAGAAGATGTTCAAATCCTGACTTTCGATACCTCGGGTGGCATCTAGCATCAACACGCAGACATCCGAATTCTCAATGGCGCGGATCGAACGGATCACGGAATAGTATTCCAGATCCTCATTCACCTTCCCCTTCTTACGGATACCGGCCGTATCCACCAAATAGAAATTCAGGCCGAACTTGTTATATTTCGTGTAAATAGAATCACGGGTCGTACCAGCAATATCCGTCACAATATGGCGGTCTTCACCGATAAAGGCGTTGATCAAAGAAGATTTGCCTGCATTCGGACGGCCGATGATGGCGATACGGGGCAGCTCTTCTTCGAGCATCTCCTGCTTGTCATCCGGAAGCGTAGCAACGATTTTATCCAACAAATCGCCCGTACAAGAACCGTTGATAGCAGAGATACAGAAAGGGTCACCTAATCCGAAAGAATAAAATTCGGCAGAGGAGGGATGCAATTCGAAGTTATCCGCTTTATTGGCCACAACAATCACAGGCTTCTTGGCACGACGCAGGATAGCAGCTACTTCGTTATCCAAATCCGTAACTCCATTCAAGACATCAACGACAAACAAGATCACGTCTGCCTCTTCAAGAGCGACTTTCACCTGCTTGTTTATCTCTTCTTCAAAAACATCATCCGAATTAATCACCCATCCGCCGGTGTCAATCAGCGAAAATTCTTTACCCGTCCACTCTGCCTTGCCATACTGACGGTCGCGGGTAGTACCTGCTTCCTCGTTGACAATCGCCTGGCGCGTCTGTGTCAAACGGTTGAAGAGGGTGGACTTTCCTACGTTGGGTCTACCAACTATTGCAACAATATTTCCCATAAACAACTTTTTCTGTCTGTGCTGTTAATTAATCCAGCTGATAACCGAAGTTCTTCAGCATGTTGTCCCGGTTACGCCAGTCTTTTTCTACTTTGACAAACATTTCCAGGAAAACCTTCTTATCAAAGAAGCGTTCGATATCCTTACGTGCCATAGCACCTACCTTTTTCAATGCCTGGCCACGATGCCCGATGATAATTCCTTTTTGGGAATCGCGTTCAACAATAATGAGCGCTTTGATATGAATCAGCTCGGCTTCTTCTTTAAACAGCTCAACAACGACTTCCACCGCATACGGGATTTCTTTCTGATAATACAGGAGAATCTTCTCGCGAATGATCTCCGTCACAAAGAAACGGGCCGGCTTATCGGTAAGCGCATCTTTCTCGAAATAGGGAGGAGATTCAGGCATCAGATCTTCTACCCTACGTTTCACGTAATCTATATTAAAATTCGAAAGGGCTGAGATCGGAATGATCTCAGCTTTCGGAAGAAGTTCTTTCCACTCGGCTACCAGCTTTTCCAATTCTGGTTGGGTAGTCGTATCAATCTTGTTAATCAGTAACAGGACCGGACATTCCACTTTCTGGACCTTCTGGAGAAATTCTTCATTCTTGTCGATCTTTTCGACAACATCGGTTACATAAAGCAATACATCGGCATCACCAAGTGCCGACTGAGAAAAATTAAGCATAGATTCCTGCAACTTATAATTCGGATGCAGGACTCCCGGCGTGTCAGAATACACAATCTGCATATCTGCGGTATTCACGATCCCTATGATTCGGTGCCGCGTTGTCTGTGCTTTCGAAGTGATGATCGAGATACGCTCTCCCACCAAACGGTTCATCAACGTAGACTTCCCGACGTTCGGATTACCGACAATATTAACAAAGCCGGATTTATGCTTGTTTTCCATTATATCCCCATTTAAGATAAATTGCACCCCAGGTAAAACCGGCGCCAAAAGCGGCAAGAATCAGATTATCGCCTTTCTTCAGTTTGTCTTCCCACTCCCAAAGGCAGATAGGGATTGTCCCGGCGCTGGTATTTCCGTATTTCTGGATATTGATCATCACCTTTTCCATGTCCACACCCAGACGTTTTGCTGTCGCATCGATGATGCGCAAGTTTGCCTGATGAGGCACGATCCATGCGATATCATCGTGTGTCAGCCCGTTCCGTTCGGCAATCTCGGCAGCAACATCAGCCATATACGAAACTGCGTACTTAAAGACATATTTGCCATCCTGGAAAACGAAATGTTCGCGATTATCCACCGTATCGTGTGAAGGAGGATAGGCCGAACCGCCGGATTTCATAATCAGATGTGAATAGCCTACACCATCGGTACGCAAGATCGTATCCATCACACCCACTTCTTCCGTTGTAGGTTCGAGCAGCACAGCACCACAGGCATCGCCGAACAAAGGACAGGTAGAACGATCTTGATAGTCCGTTATAGCAGTCATTTTATCGCCTGCCACAACAACCACTTTCTTATAGCGTCCCGAACGGATATAATTGGAACCTGTTTCCAAGGCATACAAAAAACCGGCACAAGCCCCCTGCAAATCGAAAGTCATTGCATTCTTGCAACCGGTATGGTAAGCTATAATGGAGGAAGTGGTCGGGAAATGATGGTCAGGCGTAGTTGTTGCTGTGAGGATCACTTCTATCTCTTCCGGGTTCACATTTGTCTTTTCGAGTAACTGCTTCACAGCCCGTATACCCATATATGAGGTTCCCAAGCCCTCACCTTTCAAAATTCGGCGTTCTTTGATGCCAACACGCGTCATGATCCATTCATCCGTCGTATCCACCAACTTCGAAATATCTTCGTTCGTCAACACATCTTCGGGAACGTATCCGCCTACGCCTGTTATTACCGCATTTATCTTATCCATATCTTTAAAAATAAAAAGGACTATATATCCCAATTAAAAAAAAGCCCTAAAAATACTTTTAGGGCTATTTCTTGGTTTATCAAAACTTAATCAGTTAGGATAAACTTACACAGCTGCTTCTTTTTCGATAGCTAACTTACCTCTGTAATAGCCGCATTCGCCGCATACAGTGTGATAAATGTGCCATGCGCCGCAGTTCGGGCAAATAGCCATTGTGGGAGCAACAGCCTTGTCATGAGTTCTTCTCTTGGCTGTTCTTGTCTTACCTTGTCTTCTTTTAGGATGTGCCATGTTTTAATTTATTTAATTGTTATCATTCTCAAGTAAACCTTTCAGACCATCCCATCTCGGATCTGTTGCCACAGGTACGTCGTCATCAATCGCGATATCTTCTTCCACGCTATCGTCTTCGTACTCTTCATCTCCGTCTTCAGTGCTTCTGGCGGTATGCTTCTTCAACTTGGACGACATAGCCTTATTACATTTTCCCGGAGCATGTACATGCTTCATAGGAATTGCCAATGCAATAAATTCATACAGGAACCACGCGAGGTTAATAGCACCTTCGTCTTCCGGTATAACCACTACTTCGTCACTTTCTTCGGCATATTCTTTACCGAACTTTACCACCAGGCGATTATGCGTGTCGATTGGAAGTTCCATATCGTCCAGACATCTGTCGCACGGAACCATAACAACACCTTCAATCTGAAAGTTCATTTCAAACATCATGGAAGACCGTTTTACCGTGAGGTTAACCTTCACTTTGCCCTTCTGGACTTGGTCTCCATCAATATCCACAAAAAACTTATTCTCCAATAAATACTCGAATTCGTGTATTCCTGGAGTGAGATTTTTCAAATCTACATTATATAATTTAAACTTTCCCAAAGCCTTTTAGTGTAAAAACCTTGCAAAGGTACGAAAAAACTAAACACAAATGCAACATCTTTGCAGTTATTTTTTACTATCTAAGATTTTAGCCCTTATATTTCCGAAGCTCAATTCGAAAAGTCGTGCCTTTGCCGACTTCCGAACTCTTAACAAATATCCTTCCGCCGTGATAAGATTCGATAATACGCTTTACCAAAGACAAGCCTAGCCCCCACCCACGCTTTTTGGTCGTATAACCGGGATTAAATACGGTTTTAAACTTAGATTTGGCGATCCCCTTCCCGGTATCGGTCACATCGATACGAACGACTTTATCACGTTCCTCCACCTGAAAAGTGATTTCCCCCTGCCCTTCCATTGCATCTACCGCATTTTTTGTCAGATTCTCTATAACCCAAGCAAAAAGAGAGTCATTCATCAACACCGGAACCGGCCCGTCGGTAAGATGCGTATAAATCTTGACCTTCGAAGAAATACGTGTGCTCATATAGCTCAAGGCCGAACGGATAGAATTATTGATATCCACTGGGACTGGGTCTGGATTGGAACCGATCTTGGAAAAACGCTCCGCAATCGTTTCCAAACGCTTCACATCTTTTTCCATCTCGTTCAAGAGAGAAGAATCTATATCTTTTGTCCGCAGGTATTCCACCCAAGCTATCAAAGACGAAATAGGCGTTCCTAACTGATGAGCCGTTTCTTTAGACAGTCCAACCCACACTTTATTCTGTTCGGCCTTCTTCGTGCTTGCAAGCGCCAGAAAAGCAATCACAATAAAAACGAATACAACCGTAAGCTGCGCATAAGGATAAATCAACAATCGCTTTAGGATGACAGAATCGTCATAATAGACATATTGGAAAGTTCCATCCTCCATATCGATCACAATCGTATTTTTGCTTTTCAGCTCCTTTACTTTTACTTTCTTAAATTCTTCCACATCATTTTCGGGGAAGCTTATATTCTTTACGAACATGATGCTATCTTTGTCATTACAAAGTACAACCGGGATAGTCGTATTTCCTTCCAGGATTTTCAAAACAAGAGACAAATCCACAGCCGTGTTCTTACTTGCCGTCAAACGAGTAGCCTCCGCCCATACTTCCATTTTCTGGCGTTCTTCCTGGGCCAGATCTTTTATCAGCATATCAGAAACAACAAGTGAAGCGATCGCGATCAGGATAGCCGTAAAAATAAATACAAACTTCAACCGTTGGCGGGAATCATATATACTTTTCATATCGAAATATTCAGTCAATATATATTGAACGATAAAGATAGAATAATATTATATTATACCAGAAGAAGACGGAAAACCAAAAGGGAAAGGGCAGAAATACTGTTTAAGGAATACCCTGGCATCCACATGGCTTATGGGCTGTCGGAAACGAAAAAAGCCGACTCAAAACTGAATCGGCTTCCTTCACGGAGAACTTTCGCTCTCACTCCTAAAAAACGGCGGCTATCTACTCTCCCACTTTTACGCAGTACCATCGACGTGGTTGGGCTTAACTTCTCTGTTCGGAATGGGAAGAGGTGGATCCCCAACGCTATAACCACCTTAATACCTCTTTGTAAGATTTTGACTGGACAACCCCATTACCTGAAGTAACTAATAGAAACATATGGCATCAGCCATCTGCTGATATATCAACCCTTACATGATCGAAAGTCTCGGGCTATTAGTACTACTCGGCTTCGACATTGCTGCCCTTACACCTGTAGCCTATCTACGTCGTAGTCTACAACGACCCTCTAGGGATATCTCATCTTGAGGCTGGCTTCGTACTTAGATGCTTTCAGCACTTATCCAATCCAGACTTAGATACCCGGCGGTGCACCTGGCGGTACAACCGGTAAACCAGTGGTCTGTCCAACACGGTCCTCTCGTACTAGTGTCAGAGCCCCTCAAATATCCTACGCCCACGATAGATAGAGACCGAACTGTCTCACGACGTTCTGAACCCAGCTCGCGTGCCACTTTAATGGGCGAACAGCCCAACCCTTGGGACCTTCTCCAGCCCCAGGATGTGACGAGCCGACATCGAGGTGCCAAACCGCTCCGTCGATATGAGCTCTTGGGAGCGATCAGCCTGTTATCCCCGGAGTACCTTTTATCCTTTGAGCGATGGCCCTTCCATGCGGAACCACCGGATCACTATGCTCTAGTTTCCTACCTGATCGACTTGTCTGTCTCCCAGTCAAGCACCCTTATGCCATTACACTCTACGACCGGTTACCAATCGGTCTGAGGGTACCTTTAGAAGCCTCCGTTACTCTTTTGGAGGCGACCACCCCAGTCAAACTACCCACCATACAGTGTCCCCGCTTCTGCGGGTTAGAACTCAAACAACCAAAGGGCCGTATTTCAACGGCGACTCCACAAATACTGGCGTACCTGCTTCACGGTCTCCGGCCTATCCTACACATCGATTGCCCAAATTCAATGTAAAGCTATAGTAAAGGTTCACGGGGTCTTTTCGTCCCATCGCGGGTAATCGGCATCTTCACCGATACTACAATTTCACCGAGCTCACGGTTGAGACAGTGTCCAGATCATTACACCATTCGTGCAGGTCGGAACTTACCCGACAAGGAATTTCGCTACCTTAGGACCGTTATAGTTACGGCCGCCGTTTACTGGGGCTTCAATTCAAGCCTTCTCTTGCGATGAGCTCTCCTCTTAACCTTCCAGCACCGGGCAGGTGTCAGGCTGTATACTTCATATTTCTATTTCGCACAGCCATGTGTTTTTGTTAAACAGTTGCCTGGACCTATTCTCTGCGCCCTACCTCTCAGTAGGGACCCTTTATCCCGAAGTTACAGGGTCAATTTGCCTAGTTCCTTAACCGTGAATCACTCGAGCGCCTCAGTATTTTCAACCCAACTACGTGTGTCCGTTTACGGTACGGGTACTTTATGAATATGCTTAGCGGATTTTCTTGGGAGCCTGATTACGTCCATTTTGCCTTGTGCAAGCACGCGGCATACTATCAAGGTCGACTCTCCCTGCGGATTTGCCTACAGGAATCTACATCTACACTCTTCAACCACCTATTCCGTCAGATGGCAGGACTTTCACTTCTCCGTCTCCACATCGCTCCATAAAGTAGTATGGGAATATTAAACCATTCTTCCATCGGTATCGCCGTTCGGCTTAACCTTAGGTCCCGACTTACCCTGATCCGATTAACGTTGATCAGGAAACCTTAGTCTTTCGGCGAGGAGGTTTCTCACCTCCTTTATCGTTACTTATACCTACATTTGCGTTTCCAAAAGCTCCAGCAAAGGTCATCCTTCACCTTCGACGCCGTTGGAATGCTCCCCTACCATGTATTTCTACATCCATAGCTTCGGTAAACAGTTTATGCCCGAGTATTATCCACGCCGGACTCCTCGACTAGTGAGCTGTTACGCACTCTTTAAATGAATGGCTGCTTCCAAGCCAACATCCTAGCTGTCTCTGCAGTCCGACTTCGTTAGTTCAACTTAACTGTTATTTGGGGACCTTAGCTGATGGTCTGGATTCTTCTCCTCTCGGACGCGGACCTTAGCACCCGCGCCCTCACTCCTTATCAATATATAGCACGCATTCGGAGTTTATCTGGACTTGATAGGCGGTGAAGCCCTCGCATCCAATCAGTCGCTCTACCTCATGCTATACTAAATAAAGGCTGCACCTAAATGCATTTCGGGGAGTACGAGCTATCTCCAAGTTTGATTAGCCTTTCACCCCTACCCTCAGTTCATTGGAACACTTTTCAACGTATACCCATTCGGACCTCCAGTTGGTGTTACCCAACCTTCATCCTGACCAAGGGTAGATCACTTGGTTTCGCGTCTACTCACTCCGACTATCACGCCCTATTAAGACTCGCTTTCGCTTCGGCTCCGGGCCTGAAGCCCTTAACCTTGCCGGAGAAAGTAACTCGTAGGTTCATTATGCAAAAGGCACGCCGTCACAACTTACGTTGCTCCGACCGCTTGTAGGCAGACGGTTTCAGGGACTATTTCACTCCTCTGTTCGAGGTGCTTTTCACCTTTCCTTCACAGTACTGGTTCGCTATCGGTCTCTCGGGAGTATTTAGCCTTACGGGATGGGCCCCGCTGATTCACACAGAATTTCTCGTGCTCCGCGCTACTCAGGATTCCACTAGGCTTCGTTAAAGAGTCGTATACTGGGCTTTCACCGTCTACGGCCGTTTGTTCCAAAACGTTCTACTTCCTTAATCTCTTGCCACAACGTGGTCCTACTACCCCGACAATGCCTAAACATCATCGGTTTGGGCTGTTCCGCGTTCGCTCGCCACTACTTGCGGAATCACTTTTGTTTTCTTCTCCTATGGGTACTTAGATGTTTCAGTTCCCCACGTTCGCCTTCCTTACGGAATGACTGGCCTTCTACCAGCCGGGTTGCCCCATTCGGAAATCTTGGGATCAAAGGTTATTTGCACCTACCCCAAGCTTATCGCAGCTTATCACGTCCTTCATCGCCTCCGAGAGCCAAGGCATCCACCGTCTGCCCTTGCTTACTTTCTTTATCACTGACACTGCTTCCTTTTATTGCTAAAATTGAAGCCCGTGTCGGATTGATATATCTTCAGCTTGCTCTATTTTTTTGTTACTTTACTTTTTTGAAGTTGTCCAATACGTCAAAGATCTTTTTTTACCCCTTACGGAGTTTATCGTGGAGAATAACGGATTCGAACCGTTGACCCTCTGCGTGCAAAGCAGATGCTCTAGCCAGCTGAGCTAATCCCCCGTTTTTCAACTGGTAGTCCCAGGCAGAGTTGAACTGCCGACCTCTACATTATCAGTGTAGCGCTCTAACCAACTGAGCTATAGGACTGTCAACCGTTATGTGCCTGAAATTTTCATCTCAGCATCATCTTTCTCTCTATATACTGGTCTTTCCAGTTTAAGATCATATATATATATACATATTCAACCGTAGTACCAGAGAGCTACATACCTCATCGGACTTAGTCTAGAGATTCCAGCTCCAGAAAGGAGGTGTTCCAGCCGCACCTTCCGGTACGGCTACCTTGTTACGACTTAGCCCCAGTCACCAGTTTTACCCTAGGCCGATCCTTGCGGTTACGGACTTCAGGTACCCCCGGCTCCCATGGCTTGACGGGCGGTGTGTACAAGGCCCGGGAACGTATTCACCGCGCCATGGCTGATGCGCGATTACTAGCGAATCCAGCTTCACGGAGTCGAGTTGCAGACTCCGATCCGAACTGAGACATGGTTTGGAGATTAGCATCCTGTCACCAGGTAGCTGCCCTTTGTCCATGCCATTGTAACACGTGTGTCGCCCCGGATGTAAGGGCCGTGCTGATTTGACGTCATCCCCACCTTCCTCACAGCTTACGCTGGCAGTCTCACCAGAGTCCTCAGCTTCACCTGTTAGTAACTAGTGATAAGGGTTGCGCTCGTTATGGCACTTAAGCCGACACCTCACGGCACGAGCTGACGACAACCATGCAGCACCTCGTAATCTGCTATTGCTAGAAAGAGTGTTTCCACTCCGGTCAGACTACGTTCAAACCCGGGTAAGGTTCCTCGCGTATCATCGAATTAAACCACATGTTCCTCCGCTTGTGCGGGCCCCCGTCAATTCCTTTGAGTTTCACCGTTGCCGGCGTACTCCCCAGGTGGATTACTTAACGCTTTCGCTGTAGAGCTTACATTGTATCGCAAACTCCTAGTAATCATCGTTTACTGCGTGGACTACCAGGGTATCTAATCCTGTTTGATCCCCACGCTTTCGTGCTTCAGTGTCAGTTATGGTTTAGTAAGCTGCCTTCGCAATCGGAGTTCTGCGTGATATCTATGCATTTCACCGCTACACCACGCATTCCGCCTACCTCAAACACACTCAAGTAACCCAGTTTCAACGGCAATTTTATGGTTGAGCCACAAACTTTCACCGCTGACTTAAATCACCACCTACGCACCCTTTAAACCCAATAAATCCGGATAACGCTCGCATCCTCCGTATTACCGCGGCTGCTGGCACGGAGTTAGCCGATGCTTATTCATAGGGTACATACAAAAAAGGACACGTCCTCCACTTTATTCCCCTATAAAAGAAGTTTACAAACCATAGATCCTTCTTCCTTCACGCGACTTGGCTGGTTCAGCCTCTCGGCCATTGACCAATATTCCTCACTGCTGCCTCCCGTAGGAGTTTGGTCCGTGTCTCAGTACCAATGTGGGGGACCTTCCTCTCAGAACCCCTATCCATCGTCGGTTTGGTGGGCCGTTACCCCGCCAACTGCCTAATGGAACGCATGCCTATCTATCAGCGATGAATCTTTAACAAATATTCCCATGCGGGACCCCTGTTTTATGGGGTATTAATCCGACTTTCGCCGGGCTATCCCCCTCTGATAGGTAAGTTGCATACGCGTTACTCACCCGTGCGCCGGTCGCCATCAATCTGTATTGCTACAAATCATGCTGCCCCTCGACTTGCATGTGTTAAGCCTGTCGCTAGCGTTCATCCTGAGCCAGGATCAAACTCTTCGTTGTTGATTTTGTTTATACCTTTTGCTCAGAATCTCTATCTGTCTATTGTAGTCTTGACGGTATGTCAGTATTCCTACTACGTCTCTTGTACTACTTGTTGATATGTAATGCTTTCAAAGAACTTTTTCGCTTTCCCTTAGCGAACGTGGGTGCAAAGATAATAACTTTTATTTTTAACTTCCAAATTTTATCGAAACTTTTTTCAAAAGTTTTTTGTTTCATCATTTAAACACCTGCGTTCTCTCTCGAATGCGGATGCAAAAGTAGTGCTTTACAACATATCCACCAAACATTTCTGCAACTATTTTTTCACCCGGTTGCTATCTCTTTACGCTAACTACTGAACCTCTGAACGTTACAACTGCAACTTTTTTTTATCTCTCACTTTACAACAGTTTATGGATATACGGAATGATTTTATAGATCTTTATAATGTACATGAAAAGACGGTATACTGATAAAACATCTATACTTTTGGATTTCTCAAATCGTAGTAATGAATTTGGAAACTCATTACTATAATGTATCTTTGTCACCATATCAATTATTCACCTAAAAACTTAATTCTAGAATGGAATCAGTAATGAAAAGAACGACAGCCACCGGCTTTTTGTCTACTTGTGCCATATCGTTGGCCTTATTTTCTTCGTGTACCAGTGTTGAACCCAATACACTTACACCCGAAGAAATCGTAGACGGCTGGCAACTCCTCTTCGACGGCAAAACATTAAACGGCTGGAAAGATTACAACGGAACAACCCTGACACAACCCTGGCATGTGGTTGACGGATGCATCCAAGCAAAAGGAGACGGTAGCGACGCGAGTGGTTATATCGTAACCGACAAGCAGTATGAGAACTTCGAATTGTCTTGGGACTGGAAATTGTCCAAAGGAGGCAACAGCGGTATGCTATACCATGTAGTCGAACGTCCCCAATTCGCCGTTCCATACGTCACGGGACCGGAATATCAGTTAATAGACGAACCTAACTTCCCCGAACCACTGGAAGAATGGCAGAAGTTGGGTGTCGACTACGCCATGCACCTCCCCGACAAGGCAAAAATGAAAGTAAACCCGCAAGGAGAGTGGAACAATTCAAAGATCGTATTCGACAACGGACATGTAGAACATTGGTTGAACGGAGTCAAAATCCTAGAATTCGAAGCCTGGACTGACGATTGGTATGCAAAGAAGAACAGCGGTAAATGGGCAAACGCCCCAGAATACGGCTTGGCCAAGAAAGGTGTCCTTTGCCTGCAAGACCACGGATACCCTGCTTCTTTCCGTAACATCAAGATCAAAGAACTCCCTCGCAAGACAAAAGAAGTGACGTTATTCAACGGTACAGACCTAAAGGGATGGGAAGCCTATGGCACGGAAAAGTGGTATGTAGAAGATGGTTTGCTGATCTGTGAAAGCGGTCCGGACAAGAAATACGGCTATCTGGCTACACGCGATTACTATGACGACTTCGACCTGACGGTTGAATTCAAGCAGGAAGCAGACGGGAACTCCGGCGTATTCATCCGTTCCTTTATCGAAGAGGATGTTAAAGTGAACGGCTGGCAGGTAGAAGTAGCTCCCAAAGGCCATGACACTGGCGGCATCTATGAATCATACGGACGCGGCTGGTTGATCCAAATCCCGGATGAAAAAGAAAATATCCTGAAAGAGGGTGACTGGAATACCATGCGTATCAAAGTACAGGGAGACAATGTCCAAACTTGGTTGAACGGTCAAGAGATGGTCAACATCAACGATGAAAAGATCGGAGCCGGACAGGGACGCATTGCTCTGCAAATCCATGACGGAGGCGGTATCAAGGTTCTCTGGAGAAACCTGAAAGTAAAAACATTATAAATTCTTGTCCCATAAAAAATGACTCCCGTTCCAAACAATATGAGACGGGAGTCGTTTTTTCATTCCTTGCGACCATGTCTTTTACGAGGAGACTGGGGGCGTTGCTTTTCGAGATATTGTTTATACTGATCCTCCGTCAGTATCTTTTTCATCTCCGCATCCCGATCATCCCGCAAGCTCATCATCTTTTCGCGCATCTTCCGACGATCCAAATCGGCCTGTTTTCTTTCCGCTTTCATCTTATCTCTGAACTCAGCTTCCACTTTACGGAAATCTGCCGCCTGTTTCTCATCCAATTTCAGATCAGCAATCATTTTTTCACAACGTTGTGCCGGATCACCTCCTTTTTTTGCACCTCGTTTGCCATCTTGGGCAAAAACAGAAACCGAACTGATCAAGAGAACCAAACACAATCCTATTACCTTCTTCATAAACTAATTACCTGTTATTAATATTAAACTTATTTGTTTTTGAAGCGCTTCTGGATAATAGACTTGGAGCCGGACGAAAGGTTTAACCCAGATCGATGTTATTTTATTATTTAACAATGATTTCCTATTGAACCGGACCACAGGTAATTCCTTCCGTTTTCCACTTTTGTAGAAAGGAATTCAATTTGTCCAAAAAACGTTGATAGTCCTTGTTGGAAGCATCCGTCCACCCTGTTTCCGCATAAGCGGCCAAGCGGGGATAGACTTTCAGATTCATGCTCTCGACTGTCGGGATAAACTCTCCCCACATTTGGCATCCTAATCCCAATACTTTACTTTTCTGATCATCCGTCAGGCCCTCCGGTATAGGATTGAACGAGTAAGCTTTTTCCATAGGAATCGACTCGTATGAATAATCCAAATAGGTATATTCATGATAAGAATTCACGACATCATATCCCTTTTCTATTGTTTTCCTAATAAGAGCCGTGTCTCCCTTCCAGAAATGGACGATCGTACCGGAAGCCAACTCCTGCTTCACGCCTTCTGTATCGGCATCTGACTGATATTCGTGCAGTTTATCTCCGGTAATTTCATTCCACCCCATCATTCTCTTGCCCTTGGCTGCCAACATATTGGATATTTCATTTGTAAAATAGACCTGAAGTTCGGCCGGAGTCTTCAAATTATGTTTGGTCATGTAAGCACGTATCGCTGGGGAATTTTTCCATTGATCATATTTCACTTCATCACCTCCGATATGGAACACAGAACCGGGGAAGATCGCGATTACCTCATCTGTGACCTCGTCCAAGAATTTCATCACGTCAGGATCAGCCACATTAAAAACTTCATAATGTACACCGAATTTCCCCGGCACTTTTATCTGTTTTCCGCTCGTCCCTAACCAGGGATAAGATGCGATAGCTGCACTGGCATGTCCTGGCATACTCACCTCCGGTATTATCGTTATATGGCGTTTTGCCGCATAATCCACAATTTCTTTTAAATCTTCCTGCGTATAAAAACCGCCATGACGTTTACCGTCATACACGTCACTCCCAAAATGGTTGATTTCGGAAGAATCCCTGAAAGCTCCTATTTCCGTCAACTTCGGATACTTCTTTATTTCGATACGCCATCCTTGATCGTTGGTCAGATGCCAGTGGAAGACATTCATTTTCAGGTCTGCCATTTCATCCAACAGCTGCTTCACCACTTCTTTGCCTTTGAAATAACGACCTTCGTCTAACATAAAGGCACGCCACGAAAAAGCAGGGTAGTCCGTAACGATCGCCTTCTGTACCATCAACTTGCCGTCTTTTTCTTTGATCACCTGCCTCAAAGTCTGAACACCATTCAGGATACCGGCCGGTGAATTGGCTTTTATCATGACCTTCCCGGATATTGCGTCCAAAACATAGCCTTCCTTTTTATCCGGCAAAACAGTCGGGTCCAACTGTAAGGTTATATCCGCCTTCCCGCCACCTTCATTCAACACGGCTCCGACTGAAAAGTCGGAAGACAGATAGGATTGAAGGAGTTGCGCTTCATTCGCCAGCTCCAAAGGATAGGCGACAACGGGCTGGCTCTTCAATTTGACAAACCCGGAAGTGTAGGCGATTTCCGCCGGTTGGGGAATCACGGCATATTCTTCTATCGGGAGTTCCTGACAAGAACAAAGAAATACCAAACAAAGGGAAATAAGAAGACTTGATTTCATAAATGTCCGAATTTAAAGTTAGCTCAATGCGACAACAACATCACACTGAGCTACAAAATTAATCTTTTTATCCGATAGCCGAAATAATTATATCTCAAAAACAACATCTTAGAGCCTGTTTAAACCAAACATTTTACCTCCAAATAAAAACGGTGCAGTCAATAGCACAATATAAACAACTCATTACAAGTAGCTTACAGAGGTTTTCCGTTCATTATGGTTCAATCCTACATCTTAAAATAAATATATTAATATATATATAAGCTCATTTCCTTGCCCCTCTTTAAACCGGCAAAGACACGACAGGAACGAGAAAAATCCCTTCTTTCGCATCCGGAAGTCCGGTCTTTCACCTCCCGAACTCCATGGTTTGACACACCAAAGTCCCTTGTTTCGTACGCAGAAGTCCCTTGTTTCAAGGCTCACCCAGATATTGTACGATCGTCCTCACCTGCAGGGGGAATCAACATCTTCTTTCCTTTCCTCCAACCGTTACCCTGTAGCTCTGTCTTTAGCTCCGGGTTTCCCCCACCCATTTGGACAACCGTTTCCCTGCCGATGCCGGCATCAAATCCAGACCGTAAAAGACCGCCAATTCCTGCCCCCCGTAACTCCTGGCTTCGAATTCATTCAGCATCATAATCCCCATCATTTTATCGTCCTATAAAGATAAGAAATAATTACTGATATTCAAAACATAATGACATCTATATTCTGCCTTTTCCTACCCGTTTCCGCACCGATCTTCGCCGATACTCCCCAAACCGTATTTCTGCCTGTTGCGAGGCCCTACCTTCGTGTTGTCATCGATAATGAAAACAGATAAATATCCTCGAAAACAAACAGCAAAACAGTGTCGAACAAAATTCAAACAGGCTCTAAATCAACACTGAAAAAAGTCATTCTTCCAGATTCTTTTTCCGGAGCAGTGCTTCCAGAAAATAATAATCAGCATAAACGATCGGAACATCGATCTCCGTTCCTGCCGGTTTATGCCCGGTGCTTGAATGCAACAAAAAACCATGCATCTGATTCAAGGGAACCCTATATGATTCCGTCAGATTTTCCATAATGGTATCAGCCCATTTTTTATATTGTCCACCCTTATCCGAATAAGCCGACAATTCATATAAAGCAGATGCAGTTATCGTAGCAGCCGACACATCCCGGGGAGAGGCTGGGATCTCCGGGTCATTATAGTCCCAATAAGGGATCAGATCCGACGGAAGATTGGGATGATGAAAGATAAAAGAAGCGATTTGTTCAGCCTGATTCAAATATCTCCTGTCTCCAGTCTCCCGAAAACACATCGTATAGCCATATAAACCCCATGCCTGTCCACGCGCCCAAGCAGACTCATGAGCATATCCCTGATGGGTATGTTTGTTTCGGACATTACCTGTTATCGTATCGTAATCAATCACATGATAAGAACTATAATCTTTCCTGAAATGATTCTTCATCGTATTATCGGCATGAGTCACCGCAATTTTGTAGAATGTAGAATCACCCGATGCTTTGGTTGCCCAAAACAGAAATTCAAGGTTCATCATATTATCTATAATAACCGGATATTGCCATTTATCTCCATTATGATCCCAGGAACGAATACAACCGACCACCGGGTTAAAACGAGAGGCCAAAGAGTTTGCCCCCTCCAGCAATACCTGTTTATATTTATCCGATTGCTCCATACGGTATCCGTTGCCATAACTACAATAGAGCATAAAACCCAAATCATGAGTACCCTTATATGATTTTAAAGGCTCCAACAATTCAGTTTGAAACTCCGCCTTTTTTTTCCAAAAATCATCTTTTGTATATTCATACATATACCAAAGTTCACCAGGGAAAAAGCCACTACACCAGTCCCTGGCACGAACCAATCGCAAGGAGCCGTCAGACTGGATATTACGTGGAGATGGTAGTTCTTCCGGCGTCTTACCCAGAGAAATCCGGACATTTTCCGTTTCTGTCAGTGCATAACGCAATTGCTGGTCTGCAAAAGCAAAATCCTGACTGACCAAATCACCCGCTCTTTCTCCTGTACAGGAAAGAGCCATTAAACCTACACAGATAAAAGAAAATGCTTTTTTCATCTTCATAATACCGATTTATATGTAACATTTTTATTTTCTCCCGGTAAAAGGAATACTCTAATACTTTGTTTGGCTGATAATTCCAAATCCGTATCAAATCCGATAATTGAAATACCCGGATTCGGCGAATCATAGCTAAATTCAGATTGGGCAGGTGAAATATGCCAACGAACTTTTTTAGGACCTTCGACCTTTATATACAACTTCTTGCCATCTTTTTCCAATAACATGACATTATCAGCTACAATCTTAGCCGAAGCCGGAGTTACCATCGTCCACGTCATCATCGTAAAACGCTTGGTTGCCTCAATCACATCTTCCACCACCACATACTCTTTATCGACTAAGGAAACAGCCCGTTTTGCACTTTTTACCTGATCCTTATACACCGGGGTCAGATCAGAAATAACATACATATTATTTTCCTGATCCGAATAACCATCAATCTGAGCTTTGCCCTTTACATCCTGGTATTTATGATTAAATGATAATGTGTTATGGGCAAAATTATTATAACGGTAAACATCCCAACGTTGAGAATTCTGGCGCGAATTCCACAGATCAACCCCTCTCGTCTCCAATCTGTTGTATTCTTCTCCTCCCATATCCATTCCCCAAAGGACACCATCCGCTTCCAATAAAAAACTACCGACATCCATATGTCCGTGATTGACAGAAGGCGACCCCATTTTCATCCCGACATAAACGGCAGACGAATCATTCCAGGAAGAACGCATAAAACAAACCGGATTATCCCCTTGTGCCTTCCATGATAGCCGAACAGGTTTCTGTGGATTCGCCAATGAAGCAGAAGCGCCCCAAATCAACATGGCCGGAGCCAAACGATTTTTTTTGATCCGTTTTTGTCCGTCTTTTTTATATAGTTGCACCTGGTTATATAAGATAGAGGCATCTTTTGTCTTATCATAAAACCAAAACATAGTCGGTGCTAAAAATGCAGTCCCTCCATTGTCTGAATAAGCAAAGTTTTTCAGATTTGGAGTAACGGCATGTAAGATGTACTCGCCTGTCTTTAAGAAACCGGGCAACTCACTTAATCCATAATCCGTTCCAAAGGCCTTTTCTATAGCACTAAGAAACATGGCATTGAATGATGTTCCATAATCCCAATAACCAATACCTTCCGGATAAGCTCCGTCAGGGGCATAGTGCCCCATAGGAATCGAGATTTTATCGATAGCCCGGTTTATGACGAACCGTGACAACTCCGGTTCTTTCTCCCATATAGCCAAAGCACCATAAGTAACACCTGCATGGCAAACCTGGCTCCAATTGTGGACAGCATTGACAAACCAATTGTATCGTTCATCAAAAGAAGGTTTCAGGCCTTTTTCGACAATCGCATTTTCTATCTCCTTCTTTGTCTGTACCGACAATTGAGGATAAAGCCAATCATATCCGATCGCTAAAGCCATCGTCATTTCCCCCACATCTAAGAAATGGGAAGGATTCCAGTCAGAAAAAGAGGCTGCTTTCAACATCTCGCTCTCTGCTCGTTTCAGAAACTCATTCTTCCCAGTCATCCTATAAGCATAACTCAAGATGAAAATACGGCGTAGATTTTCTCTCGATACACTTAATAAACGCCTGCCTGTCTTTATCCGTTCATTCAAGGGCAGTTTTACGATTTCTCCAGCTTCGTCTACTAATGACTGATGGATATCTTTCCATACAGCATCTTTCATTATCACTTTTTTCAACGCTTTTTCTTCCCCCTTCTGTAGTAGAATTCGGGGATGCCCGGACAAGCGGGCAGAAGCATTCACAAACTCTTTCTGTGCAAATAATACATTGTGGCAACAAAATAAGGCCACTAACCATACCAAAATACGTGCCTTCATTCTTCTTAAATTTAAGTTACTTATTATATATCACACTCTTTCCTGCATATTCATTTTGAGGCAGCTCTACGGTAATCCGGGTTAAAGCTTGTTTTTCATCCCATTCGGTTTGTATATTTTCTTGTGCCGACCCAACGATTTTCTGATTGACAGACAGATGGAGTTTCTTCATGAAACGGGTCGGATCAGAAACGCCCAATGCAAGTATTTCACCGGCATCATTATATTTCACCATCAACATTCCGGGAGCATCCATCTCCACCACGATCTTGTCATGGATCCGAAGCGTTCCACCTTTATAAAATACCGCATAAGCCATATTTAATCCGTCATGCCGGACAGCCTGCACATCAGGACAATTCGCCAAAACAACCACTCCTTCCTCTTCTACCTGTTTCTCGATAGACAACGGATCGGCGGAAGGAACGACCATATAGGCATAACCTTCATTATTCGGATAGCTACCGTGATCGACAGAAAGGGTGAACACATCTTGCTGAATAATGTCTGTAGGTGTAGTAGTCTGCCGGTTAGCAATCTTCCAGCTTCCTTCCGTACGCTGATTGGATAATATGACATTCTCTTTATTGAGGAAATAATAGCCCACTTTGTCATGCACCACCCATCGTACCTCTTTTTTCATACGAGAACCCCGTTCTTGCGGATGAATGCCGTCAGCATCGCTTACGGTCACCTGCCCGTTCAAGAGACATTGATTGACAGTTGTCAAAACCTGGTTCTTCATCCGGCTGGATATGTTCGTCCCCAAACAAACGTATGTTTTATCGAAGAAGAACCATGCTTTCTTGGCCGCTAAACCTGTGTGCGGACTTTTGAAATCGAAACCAACCGCCCCATATGTTCCATCTGTAACCGCCCCGACATAATCGGTCAATCCCCATTTTTGAATTTCATTTTCACCCGGCATCTTATCCAATTGCACAATCGTTGCTCCTGGTATCTTCATCCAATCGTAAACAGGAGTCAACCTTTTATATTCATCTCCCCGGACAGAAAGATAATTTGTTCCGTCACCTCTAAAATGATTCATCAATCCTTCCCCATTATATGGTTCTTCCATATTGGCATTGCGGGTAGAATACATTCTGACAGAAGTATAAAAGTCAGGACGTTGGAACACAAAATGATCCGTTCTCCAAAAGAATTTGGCAAAAGAGCCCGGCCGACAGGAGGAATCCCCTTTTCTTAAACAGATAATATTATCCAATTCCGCTTGCCTGTAATCAGTCAGGTTTCTCAACCTTTCAGGATCGGAAGAGCTCCACACCCTTTCTTCACCCGGCCGGGTGATGTCCCGGTTCAAGATACCCGGATCCGAAATCCTTCCATAAACCATCTGTTTGCAAATGCCGTCTAAATAATAGTCTATCAATAGCCGGACAGCTTGTTCCGAAAAACGGAATTTCGTATCCGCCACATTCGAAGCCCATTCTATAAAAGCACTGGCATAACCGGAACCATAAGAAAGTGTGTTGTTCACCCAATCCGTCCGGTGATGGAAGCTAAAATCATGTTGCATGCCTCTTTCGGTCGAGAATTTTATTTCTCCCTCTATAACTTTCATCAGCATGGCAACCTCTTGAGCATCTCTTTTAAAAAGAGCCGCTTTCGCTTGCAAACCTGCGATCTTTATGCGATCACCGCTGGGACGTGCTCCCCAAGCATTGATATTCCCACGTTCCGCTATCTTCAACATCCGTTCCGATTCTTCCGGAGACAAATCCCGGTCGAGTATCAATAACAGGCTCACCATCGTATTAGGCGTACCAATTTGGTTCCACCACCAATTCTCACAAATGAAATCATTTTCCAACCAGAAAGCCAATGCCTGATGAACGGCTTTACTTACCTGTTTATTTCCTTTGTAAGGAGACCCTTTCTTTTGATAAGCAATGCTTAACGCCAACATATTGCTGAGATGCCGTTCATGCTGGAAAGCCGTACGGGTAGTATCGACATAGTCTATCCCCGGCCAACTTCCATCCGGCTGAAGTGTTTCCAGCAATGTCTTGATCCGGCTGTCAGAAACCGAAGCGCTTAGTAATTGCATGGCAAAACGTTTTCTAAGTTTCTCTATATCGGCATCTTTTTTAGCTACAAACGATTGACCTCCCTGATTATACCCACTTAAAGAGAGTGGCATCAATGTCGGGAAAACCCATGCAAAATGGTGTACCGGATAAATATGAGGGCGGCTATTTTCAACATATTCCCCATATGCAGACTCCCCATATATACCCGCCATAGCCTCCAGCAAATTGTCCGGCCAAGTGGCATGCGTCCCAACATTCGGTCCTTCATACCACTTCCATTCAGATGGAGATTTTTGATAGCGAAGCAGATAGTCCAATGCCTTTTTAACCGACTTTCCCTCTTGTTCCCATAAGAACAGATTCTCACCCGTCAAATTATAAGTAACCCAAAAAGAAGCAGTCATAGGAGCCAACGAGAAATAGGTATACCAAAGACCATTCTTTCCACGCCTAACTTCTTCCGGCATATGACCGTCACTTGCGATCTTATCACCCAAATCACCTTTAATCAACTTGATATTACGTTCGATTTCCTCTTTATCATCCAAAAAAGAAGCGACTAACAAAGAGCCCAGACGTCCCCAATCTGCCCAATTATTCTTTCGTTCACGAATTTCATTTGTCGCTTTCCGATAAACGGACGTCACCCAATCCTTAAAAAGCTGCTTCTCATCGGCGTCCCATACCGACGTATCATCCATTAACTCAGCTGCCATTAAAAATGCCGACCCGGAGTAGCTCATCACCAATGGTCCATCCGGTTCCGAATATTTCTTATTAATGGTAGCCCATGCATTCATAAAATAACACGCTTTTTCTCCATACCTTTTCTTTCCCGACAACCGGTAAGCCAGTGCAGAACAATAAGCGGCAAAAGCATCCTGTTGCAACGCCAACGAATTGGCCCGGTGCTCTTCGGGTTTCACATAGTAACCGGGAACAGCAAAGTCATTTCGTGCATGGTGAGTGACCTGCTGAATGGAATCTGCATAACGGATCAATTGCACATACGCCGTATGATACGGTTCCTGTTTCCGTCCTATCATTTTTTTTACAAAGGCTATTTGTTTTAATGGATGCATGCTATGGTTCGCCCATAGCGATTGGTACATGCCAAACAAACAAAAAGACATCAATATCCCGATAATTACTTTTCTCATAACATTCCTATTATTTCATGGTACTATTTTCAATCACTTCATCTTAAAGACTCTCTCGCCTCCAGTCAAATAGAAAGGTTCTTTCAACATCCCATTCTTCGCTTGTATTTTTATCGGACAATTAGAACGGACAAGAAGTGAGGTTTGATCATATTCCATATAAAAACTACCTCGATTCTCCGACTCAACCTTGAATTCCTTATTTTCTACAAAGGATCCATTTCCCACATACACACTATTTTTTCCTTTCCGCTTTGCAAAAATAGCAAAATCACCACAACATTTCTGATTATTCAATATGACAGGTCCATCTTTCAAAATATTAACCAATGTAAAAGTATCACCTTCTTTTGTCTTTACTTTAATAGCACAACCTTTTTTTCCCAATGAATCCAATTTTATCCGGTCAACAGACTCAATTAAACCAGTGGATAACTTATCCGATATGGGTTCATAAACAACAACAAACGGTTCTTCCACAGCAGGTTTCTCTTTCCGCATCGTAACAACAAGAGAAGGTTTGCTTTGATAAGGAGATGAAGCGGTTTTCGCACTGGGTGCTAAAGCTGTAAAATAAGAAACATCTGAAGAGGCCGGCATCCACATCTTCATGTAACTTGTTCCTGTGTTTAATAGTTTTGCAGAAAATAAAGCGACAACCGTGCTTTCATTGCGTCCGGTTGTCCGTACCGAACGGAAATACCGTAACCCCGGATGATCCTCCCCAACACAAGGATAAGAAAGAACCTCATCTTGTTTCAGTACTTTTCCGTCTTGTGTATAAAGAGCCACACTATCACCTATATTATGGTACAAATAATCATTACTGATCGCATTATCGGAACGATAAAAATCCACATAAAAGCCATGTTTCTCATCGATACGAAGAATCGATAATAAACGGTCTTGATTCGTTTTTGTCGAACCATCATAATATTTTGTCAATGTATACGAAAACTCCTCAGATATAGCCTTTTCACCAACTGAAGGTTCCATTGATACCAATTCAACCTGTCCTATCCTTTTCGTTCCACCTCCACCTCTAAACGGAGTTACCGAAGTAGAGGCACCTGCAGCTACAACCGTGTTATGAGCCGCCCATTGTGTATAATAATTAACATGCATCGGATGTTCATAGGTAGGTCCATTACCCGGATCGATACCTTGAACAGTCCCGGCTCCATATAACTCCATGCTCATACCATTGGAATGATTATGATTATAAGTAGCTCCCTGCACTACACACATTAACCCATTCTGCGGATCTATTCCGTTTCGCTGAAGATAACAAGATGCAAAATCCAACTTCTCCGATCTGTTCCAAAGATGATTATCAACACTCTTAGCCTTCGGTAATTCAGGCAAATAACATAACAATCCAGTCAATCCGGATTTTGAACGGTCATATTGTCCTGCCTGTTCCAAAATCATGGCAGCATTCAACAAATCCGGAAGAATCGGTAGCTGATATTTGTCGGCCATCAGAATAGCACTCTCCAAGCACTCCATGCTTTGGCGCGGTCTTCCCGTATCGCCAAAAGCGGAAGCGGTTAAGTCGGGAAACGAATATTTCAACATAACATAAGAAGCGTTCAACAAAATAGGATATTGATTAAAAATCTGATAGCCATTATTTTCAAGCATGAGTGCAGCTTCTATTAACTTCGATACCGGATAATTATGATAACCTCCTGGTTCTTTCCAATGCCCATCCGGTGTAAACCACAACTTGGATGCGGAAGGTAGGCTTAGTTGTCCGCAACCATCCACAACCGTATCCCGGTTCAAATAAAAATCCAAATAAAAATTCCTTTTCTGTGCATCTTTTAATGATAACGCTGCTGCGACCAAAGTCGAACTTTCAGCGGCAAACCAGTTATTCCCTGTATATCCCCTAAACGACAACGTCCAAGCGACCTTTTCAAAAGCTTTGTCATAATTTTCCAAAGGATACTTATATTTTACCAGATAAGGATACAAAAAATCATAAGCCAAAATCAACGGCTTCTCTTTCTCATCTCCCAACGTCTGGATATCTAAAAAGCCGGTACGTCCAGGGCCGTCAATCGGTTCCTGATAGACAACTCCGCTTACCCACTGGTTCAAAATATCGGCAGCAAACTTAGCATATTTTTCTTCTCCTGTCAGCCAATAAATGACAGAAGCCTCATAAGCCAATGCATTGATTCTTCCGTTAATAGTGCCCACATATGCCTGTGGGTCCACACATTCATATTTCTGAGTGTCCGGATTCAGCAAATTCATTGTCATAGACGTATCATTCGGGACAATATCCTCCATTTCAGGAACAACATAAGCCCGGCCTTGCGGTGTGATCGGAGCACGTTTATGTGGTGATACCCGTACAGTCGGAACCGGAGCGTCACCTTCGTAACCAATCAATTGTGTACCTTCTTTATCTGATATAAAACGGGTATAACGTTTTCCGGGAATCCTGTTCATCAAATAGCGGTCCAAAATCCAATCCGGTTCTGCCTGATGCCTTTCCACATAGACAGCCAACCGTTCCTTTGTCTGATTGAAAATATGTTTCGCCCAAGCCTGTTTCTCTATTTTATCTAACACAGCCACTTTATCCTCATCTTTGACAAGAATATGCGGATATTTCTCTGCCCAAACCGATAAGCTGGCAAACAAGACTAAAATTATACTATATATCGTTTTCATCATTTGTCCATTATAATTGTTCCAATTGCAGTTTTTTCTCAGAAGAAAGCCATTCCTGCCGCTTTTCTTTACCGTTCCATCTATAAAGATTATCTTTTATATCTGTTTCTTTCATGCCAAATGCCCGAATGCCATACTCATTATTATACTGAATCTTATTATGCCTAATTTGAATCAAGTTAGAGCCATCATGCAGATATTCACCCATAAAACCACATCCGTCATTCCCTTCAACCAGACAATTTTCGATTTTGCCGTTATGACATTCGGCCATCAACAGGCCATGCCAACCATTTCTGGCAATTTCGCAATTTTCGACCTTTAATGACTTACAATGATCAAGAACCAATCCACAACCACGTATGGAAGTATCGAATCGTGAATCCTTTATCATAATATTGGAGGAGTGTTGGATCATCAGGTTATGTTGTAGCCTTGGACCGGGAACGACATGTGCACCATTTTCCGTAAAATCGCAATGGTGGATCTCGATTCCTTCCGCATCCGATATATAAACTCCTGATCTGGAAAAGTTGATCACAGTCAGATTTTTCAATTTAATATTGCTGAAAGCATGTCCTGCTTCTCCTCTCATAGAAATTCCCGCCAAGGCATTACTATAACGCCCGGTTCTGTAGAAACGTCCGGAATTCGGATCATAAGCATCCTGATGTTCTTTGGAACCATCCACTACAAGATTCTCTATCGTAATATTTTTTGCATCCAAATCACCCAATAAGATAGCTGCCGTCCGGATCGTCGGTTCACAAATCAAGACTGTGCTCCGCCCTTCTCCACAGATATGTATATCAGAAGGAATGGTCAAGGATTGTTTCAATCGATATTCACCGGCACGTAAAAAAAGCGTTTTGCCAGAACCGGCATTCGTATTCAATACTGCTTGAAGATCTTCCCGGTTATTTACTTCGATCACAGAATGCCCCACCGGCTGAGCCTGTTCCAATGTCGCACCTGCATGATAAGCGATCTTACTTTCCTGAATATCAACAAGTTCAGAAGGTTTCTGCCGAAACTCTTCACGAAATGCAGTCAGCTTCCATAGGGCATTTGCCGGATTGTTCATGTTAGTACGACTACATAATTCTTTCAGGTAAGGCATGTTGACTCCCTTTGCCGTAAAATGATCGATGCAATGTTCAAATCCTGCACGATATTTAAACCGTTCCCGTTGCGAAGGAACGCCATAAGCATAAACAGAATCACCGCATATAAAACGTGCAGAATACTCCAAACCTAAAGCCAACCTGTTATCCGCAGCACTGAACAGATCCACCCCCTGTGTATAAGCGATACGTGCCGCTCCTGAAAATTCATAAAGTCCCATTTGGACATGTCCCTGATCCCGACGGGTCTCCTGGCACTGGCCGGTAGGATAAATATACTTAATCAGACTGCCATTCGCATTAGCATGCAGATAATGATAGACTGCATTATCGAATAATTCCCTATTATCAGTAAAAACAGCAATGGCCAGCAAGGTATGCATAATAGCTCCATCCCAATTACCGTTTGCAACAGGAAAATAATAACGAATAGTTGGATAGAAAGCCGACATCATCAATCGTGTCATATTTTCCGTATCTATCTTTTTCCACCCAGGATAATTATAGCGCAAAATCTCGGCAGCATTACAAAACTCATAACCAGTCAATGCCACAAGCAATTTGGCGTTATTCTCATCGAAACTGCGTAAAGTATTGGCCCACTTCTCAATAATATCTATCACTATTTCAGCATAACACTCTTCTCTTGAAATATACCATAAGACGGCACAGCTATACGCCATACGTGCCGACTGAGACAAATCCTTTCCTCCTATATCAGGTTTGGAATAGGGTCCACTGATCACATGGGCAAATGGTTTTACTTGAAAATCCAATGGCGTTTTTTCCTTCAACAAATCATAAGCATCCTTCCAAGGTTGTTTTCCCGCCAAAACTTGGTTACGCATATACTCCAAGTCTGCTGAATTCATATCTATTCCGGGATGTACAAACTTTTGGGCAGTTCCGATACCGGTCACCAGCAAAAGCATAGTCACTATCAATAAAAATCGTATATTATGTCTCATGATATATTGGTTTATATAATAGAATAGACTAAAAAACAAAATTAAGGGTAATCAGTTGGTAAGTCGAAGAACCTGAATTCAGCAACTTACCAACCTATCAACTCATCAATAGAACTTACATTTTATACCTTTTGACACTAACAGTCACCTCACTCGCAGAAGCCTTGTTAATATAAACATATGCTCTATATTTACCGTCAGCCGTCTCAACCCACGCACCGGCCTCTTCTTTTAATCCCAAGATATAGTTCGTACATTTAGACATATCGATTGTCTCAAAATCCAAATCATCAATAAATTTGCTGTATTGCAAGTCAGACAGTTGTCGATCTTGTAAGCCATAAACTTTGATCATCTTGGTATTATTGACAAAACCGGAAGGGAGTTCTGTTCCACCCATATATTCTTTTGGAGAAGAAGAAGTATAGAAGGCATGTGACAAATCCGATTTTTCACTATACGCATACATGATATCAATTTTCGCAGCCAACGAAGGGTTAGCCTGCAAATCTGCTTTTGAATAAATATGCACGGCCTCTCCCTCATTCAAGAATGAAAGATAACATTTATCATTAGTCACTGACAAATTTTTGGCCATATCCATTTTTGAAATCTTATACGGACCTAATTTGTATTCCGCAACTTGACCGTTACTGGCTTTAACCGAAAATGAAAACTGTACATCTTTGCCACGAGCTTCTTCCGGAATAATATAATAATAACGAAGAGTTGCCGCACAGGTATCAACAGTGAAGTCTATAACAGTTGTTGTCCCGTTCGTCTGTGAATCAGAACAAACTTTTACCGGAATATCCTGACCGGACGAATTGGTATAATACGAATTTGGATCAAAGTAAGTACCGGTAGCACCAGCAATGCTGCTCACAACCTGAGCGGACGACAGTTTCCCAAGTTCATTAGGAATAGCCATCGCATAGGCAAATTCTATTTCATTACCTACAATATTCGGTGCAACAGGCAGACTGCGTTTGATACAATCATTGCTTAATGCAGAGACCGGATCCTTCAATAACACAGGATCATCATCACATGCAACCAAAGTTAAAGCAAATGACAACAATACAAAATAATAATATTTCAGTTTCATACTTTTCATTTTTTATTATTGCAATGGTCTTTCTACTATAAGGAATATGTATTCCTTTTTAATTTCACGATTACCAGCGATAACAGTGAACCGTTTAGCCGTCGAAGGAAATGCCGACGGATTATTCACTATGCGCTCACTCAACTGATCCGACGGATTCCCGGACTTCCAATCACCTTCGATGAATTCCATATTCATTTTGGAACCGGAGAAATCCATCCACCCCGTAATTTTAGGAGCCAGTTTTGCATCTTCACAAAGAGATATACGCGGCCAAACATTATTAATCGGGGTACCAAATTTGACATACATGATAGCAACTTGAGCTGTTGTATCAACATAGGCATTACCCAACTTAATTGTTTGATGATCCGTATTATACAAATCAAAATTACTCACATAACATTCTGCTCTTGTCGTGATTAACAACCCGTCTTCATCTACCGGAAAATCTTCACATGATACAGCAATCAAGGCAATGAACAAAAACAAGCAAATTTTACTAATCATCTTTTTCATATCATCCAATTTTTTAATTACAACCATGGTGTATTCTGTGTCAAATTCGGATTCTTATTTCTTTCAGAAGGTGGAATCCGGAAAATATAGTTTCGCTGATAATTCAACAAGGAAGTATTATTAAAGACGGTCTGCCTCAAAGCACCGTGTGTATCATACATCCTGACTCCCGGAGACGTCTGCGGAGATAAGAATACTCGCTCAATGGAGCGCCAACGACGAAGGTCAAAGAACCGTTGCCCTTCTGCAAACAGTTCTACGATTCTCTCCTGCTCAATCGCATAAAAGAATGTCAATTTATCAACATATTTCTCAGGCTTTAAAGCCGGCAAATTACCACGATGCCGAACCCGGTTAACCACATCGAGTGCCAGCCCCCCATCACCTGTAGGACCATAAGCTTCATTTGCAGCCTCCGCATACATCAAATAAACATCGGCCAGACGCATTACCGGCATATGGTAATCACCATCCGAACGACCTTGTCCCGCATAATTACGGACAAACTTTCTCATAATGTAACCAGTCTGATCTCCATCGGCATTGATAGCCCCATACCCATCTACTGTACCTTTTAATGTCTTATATTGATATTTACGGATTTGGTCAAAAGAAAGATTTAACATAGTTACCATCGTTTCTCCATCCCACAATAACGTCGATTTCATACGATAATCACGATCTTTATAAGATTCCGGATTTAACGCAGAATTAACAGCAGTACGGGCATCTGCATCTGCCGGATTCCTCGGGATCAGTTTCTCGCAAAAATCACCGGTGACTGTAGACTGATAACGATTTGCCAATTCAGCACGTGGTTGTCCCCAGCCTTGGCTACCTTCCGTAGCACGTGTACCGAAATCTCTCATTAATTCTTCACCCTGTCCGGTTCCGGTTCCACCATGTGTAAAACCGACCATCAGTTCAGGATCTGTATTTGCCGTCGGCAAAAAGAGATAGAAATAATTAGGCAAGACTTCACACCCTCCCATTTCTCCCCAGTCACCAGGTTCACCGCTACGGAACAAGTTAATGCCCGATTCCTCGATCACTTTCTTAAAATCGGCGGCGGCATCTTTATAAGCTTGTACCGATTCAGACGCATTAGGCGTAAATGTGTCCAGTTCCGGCCAACCTCCATTAGGAGAGACGGGGGTATCCCACGGCCAAGAGGTACGGTTCCAGCAAGCCCAGAATAGTTGTAATTTACCACGGAATGCCAAAGCCCCCCATTTAGTAAAACGCCCTAATGCCACTGGTTTCGCCGGCAGTTTTTCCCAAGCATAAGTAAAGTCATCATAAATGTGCTGTTTAATTTCTGTAATAGAAGTACGTGAAATATTAGCAACCTCATCATTACTCTCTATTATCTTATCGAAATAAGGTACATCTCCCCACATAGAAATCAGACGGAAATAGGCCATTCCTCTCAGCATTTTAGCTTCGCCAATAAAGGCCTCCAATTTTGCCTTGGATTCTTCCGTCTTTGCATCGGGAAGCATTTTTTCTATATTCTGAATAGCATAGTTGGCACGATTGACTGTCGCATAAGCATATTGATAGTAATTATCAAAACTACTTCCGTAGGTGGAAGAAGGATTGTTATAAGAACCGTTACGATAAGCGATGCTCCGGTCTCCGGTAGCCTGAGAAGTCCCGACATTCCCTCTGAACCTCAGGTATTCCGTATTTCCATCGAATACATAATCACGATTGAACATGGCTCGTGCCTGGCTATAAACACCATTGACAGCATATTCCGCATCGCTTTCAGTTTTCCAATACAAGGAAGAAGCCAGTTCTCCCCCCGGAGTCTGGTTCAATAAATTATCAACGCATGAAGAAAACATCAGATTAGCTCCAACAACACATGCGACCGTTAATATTTTAAATCTATTTTTTTTCATACCATTCCTGTTTAAAAACTAACATTAAGACCGATTGAGAAAGACCGATTGATCGGATACAAGTCACGAGCACTATTCTTCTTTTCAGGATCCAGCCCCGGATATTGCGTCACGGTAAACAAATTTTCGGCAGAAGCATAAATCCTCAAATTCGTCATCGAGATTTTGGACAAAAGTTTTTTCGGCAAATTATATCCTAACATGATATTTTTCATTCTAAGATAATTCATGTTATAGAGCCAATAACTATTATCGCTTCTGTCCGTGCTTGTTCCTAACCTTGGCCATTCCCCACCTCTATTCTCCAAAGACCAGGGTTCGGTCCAGTGATCCCAAGTGGAAGCATACCGCCTGTCGGCAAATGCCGTATTATTGAAATCTGTAAGCCAGAAATCCTTACGCCCTAAACCTCCATTAAACAACATGGATATATCAAATCCTTTCCAAGCAGCCTGCAGGGTAATGCCGTAAGTGGTTGTCGGACGATCCCGCTGGATATTCGGATAAGCTTTTTTATCCTTCCCATCAATTATACCATCTCCGTTCAAGTCTTTACGGATCACATCGCCCGGAGATAATCCCTGAGGCGTATTGTTATAAATATCCTGCCATGTTTGGGCTATACCATTGTTTTCATAAACATATAAGAAGTGGTAAGGCATATCCAAATAGACCCAACCGCGACTGAGGAACTCATTCCACTCTTTTAATACTGTACGGTTATAAGCCCCGTTCAAGTTGACAGAATATTCCACATTACCAATTTTGTCTTTCCACGTCAAGTTCAATTCCAAACCTCTATTCAGCAGATCACCGATATTAGCACGAGGAGCACTATATGCCCCAGTCAGATGGATTGACATTTGAGACGGACGATTCATGCCTGTACGCAAACGGTTATAAAAATCAATTTCCGTACGTAAACGATTATTCAAGAAGCCTAAATCCAAGCCCACATTAATATCAGTAGAAACTTCCCAAGAAAGATCTTTGTTGATCATTTTCTTGTTCACAAACCCTTTAACAACATCACTCGACATATAATTCATCGCTGTCAGAGTTTCCAACTGTTCGAAACGTCCTACTCCTGAATTGTCACCCAATTTTCCCCAAGAAGCACGAAGTTTACCACTCGATAACCAGGAGGAAAGATATTTTTTCAGGAACTCTTCTTCAGTGAAGCGCCAACCGACTGCAACAGTCGGGAAGAAACCATACTGGTGCCCTTTAATAAACTTTGAAGAACCATCCACACGGAAGCTGAATTCTAACAAATATTTATCATATGCACTATAATTCATACGACCGATATAGGATCTCAAACCTTCTGAAGCAGAACTTCCTGAATTACTTTGAACATTTGTCAGCGCAGAATTGATTTCACTGGTTGACGGATGAATACGATCGTTACGGGAAGCCCCTGTCGAACGAGTATGCCAATACTCTTCGCTATAAACAAACATTGCACCAATATTATGATTTTGCGCAATAGTCGTCTCATATTGCAAACGGCCGTTCAACTGAGTTTTGTAATTGGTAGTATTATTGTCGCTGACACCCACGTTGTCGGCAACATAGTAACGTCCAATATCCTTTCCCGTCTGAAAATCATAAGCAGCTCCGGTTGGAGTATCAGCTCTTTTCTGAAAATAGTTACTAAAGCTCAGAGCATAATCGACATGGGCAGTAAAGCCTTTAAAGACATTCCAGTCCAAATAAATACTTCCGTTCAATTGCTGACGAGTCTGCTTCGGATTGCGACTGTCAAAAAAAGCATACGGGTTATAAGCCTGAATATCTTCGCCATAAGCCATAACACCTCCATAACGACCAGTCACGGGATCATAAGGAGTTACACCCGCAACCGCATATTGCATATCACCACCTCCGGAATCGCTGGTATCGTTGTTTGTAATACCATCGGCATAACCACTATAAGTAAATTCAGACCAATTACCATCAAAACGAGCACCCACTTTCACATTATTGAACATATTATAGTCATAATTGAAACGAGTATTATAACGCTTAAAATCGTTTTTCATCTGAATGCCCTCTTTATCCATCATACCGATAGATATGTAAAAATTAGACTTGTCGTTTCCACCGGTTGCTGAAAGCGTATAGTTTTGAAGGGTACCGGTACGCATGAAGGTATCAAACCAATCAGTATTCGGATAGCGTAGCGGATCGATCATTCCTAACGCCATCCATTGATCGATCGTCCCATCTTTGAAATTATAGCTTTCCCGCTTTGTACCTGATGCTGCCCTAAACTGTTGCAATGTCAATGCACGTGGGTAATCATCCATAAAGTCATAAGAACGTGATGGTTTTTCTATCGCATAAGAGCCCGTAAAATTGATACTCGTCTTTCCCTTTTTACCAGTACGAGTTGTTATCAGAATAACCCCATTGGCAGCACGGGATCCATAAATAGAAGCAGATGCCGCATCTTTCAATACGGAAATACTCTCAACATCAGCCATATTGATACGATTGATATCGACATCCGGCATACCGTCAACAACTACTAACGGACTGGTATTGTTTACCGTACCCATACCACGAATCATCAAAGAGGCATTATCATTACCCGCCATACTGGTCGTTTGGGAAACCTGTAAACCAGGTACCAAACCGGAAAGTCCGGAAGACACATTGGATATTGAACGGCTTGATATTTTTTCATCAATATTGACTGCGGCTACCGCTCCAACCAAATTAACCTTTTTTTGAGTGCCATAACCAACAACGACAACTTCTTCAATTGCCTGAGAATCTTCTTTCAATGTCACATCAATTTCTGATTGTCCCTTGACCGGAATCTCAATGGAAGTATATCCAATATAAGAAATAATCAAAACCGCATTTTCAGGAACATCCAAGCTGTACCGCCCATTTATGTCAGTGATCGTACCCGTCCCATTATCTCCCTTAAGTACGACATTAGCTCCTATGACAGGTTCACCTGTTTGATCCTTTATAATACCGGTAATTCGTTTATTCGCCTGGTATTTTTCATTTTTTGAAGGGATAGCTGATTCAGTCAGGATAATGTCTTTATCTACGACCTTATAAGCGATATTACTATTTTTAAACAAGATATCTAATACTGTAAAGATATCCTTGTTATCTACGGCAAGCGTTACTTTACGATCGACATTAACCAACTTGCTATTATAGAAAAAATGATACTCTGATTTATTTTCTATAACGTTTAACACCTCTGCTATACTCTTCTTCTCTGCATTAATAGACAGTATCGTATTTGAGGCATAAGAGCCTGACGCAAATACTGCTCCTGTGCAGAAGAACAGAAATAAAAAAATAAAATTAAATACTCGATATATACCAGATTTTATAAAATCTGGTATTGGATCACAGTGATCCAATCGACCATCATTATTTTTAGTCATACTTGTAATTATTGATTTAAGATTAAATTAAATCTGGACAACCAGATTATTAATTAATTTGACGAGAAAAATCCATATTTATTTTTCTGCCGTTTTCTCATTCATTATTAGTTCATTTATTCCATAAGCATTAAATTTAAGTTAAACATCATATTCTTATTTTATCCTGCGAAGCACAATCTGTTCACGCTGTGCGGACAGACTGTCATCCATTTCCATCCGTTTTATCGAATAATCAATCCGAGAAGAAATCCTAAGATAATCTAAAATCTGCGATAATTGCCGATTATTAAAAGTACCAGTAAAGCGGTACGAGTCAAGAACCGGATCCATCACATTAAAATCGACATTATAAAAATTAGCCAAACATCTCAAGACTTCAGGTAAAGGTGTTTCTTTAAATACCAAACGTCCCTCCTTCCAAGCAATCTCACTTTCAACATCAACATTTATAACTTCCAAGGTCTTATCGGTTAAATCATAAACAGCTTTTTCCGACGGATACAAATTTCTTTCATTTGTTTTACCCTTATCTTCTTTCACTACTATATTTACAGATCCGGAGACCAAGGTCGTTTGTACAACATTCTCTTTCTCATAAGCCCGAATATTAAATTCTGTTCCGAGCACCTTCACCCTCAAACGATCATGAGATACACTCACAATAAACGGATGCGCCGGATCATGTTTTACTGAAAAATAAGCCTCACCGACAAGTGTCACCCTCCTTTCCTCTGCATCATATGAAGAAGGATAAGAAAGCGTACTACCCGAATTCAAATAGGCAATCGAACCATCCGGCAAATCAAGACTTGTCCTCACACCTCTATTCGCACAGACCGTTATTTGCTGCGGAGCCAATACAGAAGACTTCCGCAACAAAAATGAAATAGCTGTCGATATTACCAATAGCCCAACAAAACACGCTGCAACAATAGAAATCTCGTACAACCTTATCTTTTTCTTACGTTTATCTATACGCTTTTGGACCTTCTTGTAAGCCTCAATAGAATTTCGGGAAAGAATCCGTTCACTTGTTTGAGAAATATAAAAAATACGGGCTGCCTGTAATACGGTTTTCTCATTTTCTTCTGAAATCTGCATCCAATCCTCCACACGCTTTCTTTCCTCTCCAGTCGTCAAACCTCTAAAGTATTTGAAGAGCAAAGCAGTATCAAGACTTATTCCATCCATATGTTCTTTTCCAATTCCCATTTTATATATGACAAACTCGTACAGACTATACCCTAAACAAAAAATACATTTTTATATAGAAAATTGATTTCAATGATACTTTTACTAAAGTTTCCAGGAAAGAATCTACTCACAAATTCAAAATAGTTTTATTATTTTTTACCTTTGCGCAAAGAGATAAAAAATCTAAATGTAAAGGGCATGGACGATAATAACTTAATAACCTTACTACAACAAGGAGACCGGAATGCTTACAAGCAGCTGTTTATCAAGTATTACTCCCCCCTTTGCGAATATGCATCCCAATATATTTCTGATGATGATTCTGAAGAGCTTGTGCAGGAGTTAATGCTTTTTCTTTGGGAGACACGGGAAAATCTTGTAATTGAGACGTCTTTGAAATCCTATCTGTTTATCTCCACCAAGCATCGTTGCCTCAATGCGATCAGGAAAAACCAGTACCACGAACGTATCCATAACCAGATATATGAGAAAATAAAAGACCAGTTTGAAGACCCGGACTACTATTTCGTGAATGAACTGACAGAAAACATACAGAAAGCGATCGAGAACCTACCCGAAACCTATCGGGAAACATTTGCCATGAGCCGATTCGGGGAAAAGACGAATGTGCAGATTGCCGAGAAACTCGGAATATCGGTAAAAACCGTCGAATACAGAATATCGCAGGCACTTAAGATACTTCGTTTTAAATTGAAAGATTATCTTCCGCTTCTGATAAATATCTTAGGCTAAAAGCATATTGACAAAATGTTACCATCATAACATTAGTTACGACTAATAACCATAAGTAAATAGAAATACTATAGCGGATAATATTTTTAACACTTCATATGGATGACAAGAGAAGGAAAACAATACTAATCTGTAAGGCACAACGCATTCGTTAATAAATCAAAATCAAACCAAAGCTTATTAAACTTACGGAAAACTTCCGTGTCTATCTTTTCGTACTTAATATCAGATAAGATAAAATAAAAGTTATGAAATCGGGAAGGTATTTTTTTATTCTGTTTTTAATTCTATTGATTATGCCTGCATATGCGCAAAAAGGTGTAGACATCACCGGAACGGTGATTGAGGAAGGGACCAATGAACCGATCGAACAGGCTACAGTTCGTTTGTTAAGTGTCAAAGACAGCTCCATGATCGGAGGTGTCGCCACATCGCGCAACGGAAGTTTCATGCTCAAGAACATCAAGAACGGCAGTTATCTACTGCACGTGTCGTTTGTCGGGTTCGATCCGCTCTATCAACCCCTGCGTGTTACGGGGAAAACCAATCCGGTCAAGTTGGGCAAACTCGCGCTTACCGACGGGGCAATTCAATTGGGCGAAGCTGTCGTGATCGGGAAAGCACCGGAAGTAACCGTACGCAACGATACGATGGAGTACAATGCCGATTCCTATAAAACTACGGAAGGCTCCATGCTGGAAGACCTGCTGAAAAAAATGCCCGGTGTGGAAGTGGATAGCGAAGGAAAGATCACCGTCAACGGGAAAGAGATCAAAAAGGTGCTGATTGACGGAAAAGAGTTCTTCTCCGACGATCCCAAAGTGGCCTCCAAGAATCTACCATCGAAAATGATCGACAAAGTGCAAGTGTTGGACAAACTGAGCGATATGGCCAAAATGACTGGATTTGACGACGGAGAAGAGGAAACTGTCATCAACCTGACTGTCAAGCCCGGCATGAAGCAGGGCTGGTTCGGAAACGCTTTTGCCGGTTACGGTAGCGAAGACCGATACGAAGGGAACTTCATGGTAAACCGCTTCATCAACAACAACCAGCTGACCTTGATGGGAGGTATCAACAACACGAATAATATGGGATTTTCAGACCTTGCCTCCAGTATGTTCTCTGGGATGGGCGGACCGCGTGGACGTCGGGGCGGAGGAGCCGGCAACGGGATCACAACATCCGGCAATATCGGCCTGAACTTCAGTAAAGAATTTAATCCGAAGTTGACGGTCGGGGGCAACCTCCGTTATTCTCATTCCGACAACGACGCGATCAGCAAGAGCAACCGACAGAATATCCTACCGGGCGACAGCACTTCTTTCTACAACGAAAACAACAGCAGCAACACGCGCAGCGACAATGTAGCAGCCGACCTCCGTATGGAATGGAAACCTGACTCGCTCACCCAGATCATATTCCGTCCGAGTTTCAGTTACAGTAACAGCCATAGCCGTGAAGGGAGCACCTTCAACACGCTGAGCGGAAACCGCGACACGGTCAACATCGGTGAATCCGATTATCTCTCCGACGGAAGCGGCTACAAACTCAATGCCCGCCTGGAGTTCAGCCGCAAACTGAACAGTGAAGGACGTGTTTTCAGCGGATCTCTATCTGGAGGACTAAGCGATTCCTATTATAAGGGACTGAACTATTCGAACACCGAATATCTAATGATGGCTGACGGGATGGACAACGAACTGGTGGATCAACGCTTCCGCTACGACAACAAAGGGTTCAACTACCGGGCTTACCTGTCCTGGGTAGAACCGATCGGCCACAACAACTTCATTCAAGCAACCTACAGCATCCGGCAAAACAAACAGGAATCTCTGAAAAACTCTTATACCCGTGAAGAAGGAAGCGAAGATTACAACGTGTTGGACACGGCTTACAGCAAAAGCTACCGCAACAACTTCATCAACCAGCAGGTCAGCCTCGCCTTCAAAGCTATCCGGGAAAAATATGACTACACGGTCGGTTTGACGGTAGACCCGTCCCATAGTACAAGCGAGAACTTCGTGGGCGATACGGTTCTCTCCAAATTGTCGCGCAACGTGGTGAACCTTTCACCGATGGTTCGCTTCAACTACAAATTCGACAAACGCACGAACCTTCGCATCAACTATCGCGGACGTACCAGCCAACCCAGCATGACACAGTTGCAGCCGGTGGCAGACATCTCCGACCCGCTGAATACGACGATGGGTAACCCGGACCTGAAACCGACTTACACAAACGACCTGTTCATCCGTTTCCAGAAATTTGTGCCGGACAAGCAAACAGCCTTGATGGTAATGTTGAATTTCGACTATGTGATCAACGATATCGTCAACAAGTCCGTCTATGTCGGCAATACCGGTAAAAAGATGACGACCTACGACAACGTAAACGGGAACTACAATGGGAACATTCGCGTCCTGTTCAACACGCCGCTCAAAAACCGCAGATTCTCGATCAACTCCATGACAATGGCCTCATACGCCAACAAGAATGGTTTTATCAACGACGAAAAGAACACGAACAAGAACCTGACTCTGGTGGAACGCGCCGGTATCGATTTCCGTTCCGACTATCTGGATCTCGGACTGAACGGTAACATCCGTTACAACGGAACACAAAACTCACTCCAGGGACAGAGCGAACTGAACACCTTCAACTACGGTGTGGGTGGAACGACAACGATCTATCTTCCACTCGATTTCAAAGTGGAAAGTGATATCAACTGGTCGACAAACTCCGGCTATTCAGACGGTTTCAAACAGAACGAAGTGTTATGGAACGCCTCTGCTTCCAAATCATTCTTGAAAGGGAACCAAGCGACACTCCGTTTCAAAATATACGATATACTGAAACAACGCAGCAACATATCCCGCAGCGTAACCGCCAGCTATACACAGGACTCCGAATACAACACACTGGGTAGTTACTTCATGGTGCACTTCATCTACCGCTTTAGTATCTTCAAAGGGGGAGCCAGCATGAACGATGTGTCCGGACCTGGCGGAAGAGGGCCGAGACATGGCGGTCCGATGGGGCCGCCTCCGGGTGGAAGATTCTAATGATTTATCCGTTACTTTTGGCTTGATCCAAAAGTAACCAAAAGATCAAGGCTGAACCGTCTGGGCTACTCCTGTCCGCTTAGGCCTTTCATAGAAAGCTACGCTTTCTCTTAGGATGGCCGATACTGCCTGCTACATAGATGTCGGTATCGGCCATCCCCAAAGAGCCGTCAGGCTCTATCTTCGGCCTAAGCTGGCGAGCGTTAAGCGAAGTGACCGGAGTGAGCGCCCGGAGTGTCTGCTGTTTGAGCGAAGCGAGTTTCAGACGCGACAGCGAACGAAGGAAACGGAGTAGCGAGGCAGGTTCGGCCTTGAACTTTTGGTTACTTTTCTTTCAAGAGAAAAGTGACAGATAGAACCTTTTGATCAGCGAAGGCTCCAATATAGCCGGGTAAATCAAACCGTAAAGCGCTCCGTAGAAGTGGGCGTTATGATTGACATTATCCCCCGCCTTTCTTGCCATATACTGGCAATAGGCCAGGTAGATCACACCAAAGACAATCCCAGGAACCGGCAGTACGGCAAAAAACAAAATCTTGCCCCACGGGTCCAGGAAGATGGAAGTGAACAAGACAGCCGATACAGCTCCCGAAGCACCTATCGAAACATAGTAAGGATCATTACGCCGGCGGATCAGATCATACAGTGAAGCAGCAACCATCCCGCCAAAATATAATCCCAGATAGCCACCTGTACCGAGTCCCAAATAACCGAAAGCACTTTCCATATATGTCCCGAATGACCAGAAAGTAAACATATTCACAAGTAAGTGTGTCATGTCGGCATGCACGAAACCATGCGTAATCAATCGATACCATTCCCGGTTATGAACGGTACAATACGGTATGAAGGCCAACTTCCGAAACAACTCATGGTTGCCGAAACAAATATAGGACACGACAACCGTGACCCCGATAATAACATAAGTAATCATAATCTATTCTATATTAATGACGTCAAATGTAGTAAAGATTGAACAATGTTTCCCCTATATGGTTTACAAAAACAAAGCTTCCGCATTTGCTATTTCCGTTTTAGCTTCCTATCTTTACAAATTACAACATATTGACAGATATAAAAAACATCCGAAATGCTGGCACTCATACACATACAATGGATAGTGGGTATAATATTCATCATATTATACTGCGTCACCATCCTTGGGCTAGTGTTGGTTATCATCACGGAGAACCGGAATCCGTTGAAAACGATTCCCTGGGTGATCGTGTTACTACTCGCCCCCGGTATCGGGCTCCTGTTCTATTTCTTCTTCGGGCAGGATAACCGGAAGCAACGGATTATCTCCCGACGCACCTATAAGCGTATCATGAAACGGCCGCAGGAAGGGAAACTCCCACAAGATGCCTGTTCCGTTCCGGCCCCCTACCAGCCATTGGTCACACTGTTGACAAACAGCAACCAATCGTCCCTGCTCTACGGAAGCGACATCACGATCTATACGAACGGGACAGACAAGTTTCACGACCTTTTGCAAGAGATTGCCAAAGCAACCCATCATATTCACATCCAATATTACATCTTCTGCGACGACGAGGTCGGAAACAAGGTCAAAAAACTGCTGATCGAGAAAGCCAAAGAAGGAGTAGAAGTCCGTGTCCTTTACGACGATGTGGGCTGCTGGAACGTGAAAGACAAGTTCTTCAAGGAAATGTCGGATGCCGGCATCGAAGTCCATGCTTTCCTGAAAGTGGCGTTTCCAGTCTTCACCAGCAAAGTAAACTACCGGAACCACCGGAAGATCGTGGTCATAGACGGCAAAGTCGGTTTTATGGGTGGCATGAACATTGCAGACCGCTACACGAAAGGGACCAGCTGGGGGACATGGAGAGACACGCACTTCAAGATCATCGGAAAGGGAGTACACGGCTTACAAGCCGCATTCCTTATCGATTGGTATGTGGTCAGCAAGAAACTCCTGAACGAAAAGATCTATTATCCGCCGCTTCCGGTCTATTCGGATGATAACATCATGCAGATCTGTACCAGCGGCCCCGTCGGACAATGGCGTACACTCTTGCAAGCAGCCATCTTCACAGTTGCCAACGCCAAGAAATATGTATTTATCCAGACTCCTTACTTCCTTCCGACCGAAGGGTTGAACCAGGCTTTGCAGATAGCGGCTTTAGGAGGCGTCGACGTGCGGTTGATGCTTCCCAAGCGTTCGGACACGCGTACGGCGAACATGGCGACTCACTCTTTCATTGATGAAATGGTAAAGGCGGGCGTCAAGGTCTATTTCTATAAACCGGGATTCCTTCACTCGAAACTGATGGTGGCAGACGACGAACTGACCTGCATCGGTTCCGCCAATATGGACTTCCGCAGCTTCGAGCATAATTTCGAGATCAACGCATTTGTCTACCAGCCCTCGTTTGCCCAACAGATGAGGAAAGTATTCCTGCACGACATGCATAGTTGCGAAAGACTGGTGCCGTCACGCTGGCTGAAACGCCCGCTCAAACAACGTATAGCCGAATCGTTTATGCGTCTGTTTTCTCCTCTTCTTTAATAAAGATGGAAAAGTTCACCGAACCGTAGACGCGGTGCTGGTAGAAATAGGGCAACCCGGAGAAATCATTTGTCTTCGGATGTTCCATCACGAAGATGCCTCCGTCCCGCAGCAGATCGCGTTTGAAGACAAGTTCCGGCACTTCGGGCAATTCTTTCAAGGCATAAGGGGGATCGGCAAAGATGAAATCAAAACCTTGGGCCGGAGCCGAATGGAGATAACGAAAGACATCGCCGCGAATCAGTGTCAGCGAATCCGTTTTCAACTCTTTGGCGACTTTGGCGATAAAGGAGGCATGTGCATTATTCTTTTCGACAGCCGTCACGCTCCGGCATTCGCGCGAAAGCAGTTCGAAAGAAATGCTTCCCGTCCCTGCAAACAGATCGAGCGCATCCACCCCCTCAAAATCGATATGGTTGGAGATCACATTGAAGATATTTTCCTTCGCAAAGTCCGTCGTCGGACGGGCGCTGAAGGTAGACGGGACATCAAAACGTCGCCGTCCGTATATTCCACTTATAATTCGCATAATGATAGAGCTATAAGATCCAACGGAGCCTGCAACACCTCCGACCCCATCAAATAGGCTTCGGAAGGGATCTCCAGCGGATCGATATATTGTAAATAATTCCGCAACGTATTCGTTATATCATTTCGCAAGGGCACATCGCCGAAAAGACGCAACTGGTCTTTCTGTTGATCCATTCCGACCTGTTTCCATACATATAATATATAATACAAAATATCGTCCGTATGTTCATACTCGAACGAGTTCACAAAAAGCAGGTTTCCCTGCGCATAGCACGCCACATCCATCCTCCGCCGATGCAACACGACATATAGCTGGCGGGGCAAGCGCGCACGGCTCTGCTTCTTCCACAGCGAAAGCAACGGACCGACATGATGGACAAAACGAGGATTGACAAGCGAACGGGAACAGAACTCATACACATCCTCATCCACTCCGAATACCAGTTCCGCCGGTTCGTCTTTCAGTTCATTGCTCAGGCAACGCCCTTCGGGAGAAGAGAATGTGAACGCCAGCAGTTCCGCCTTCTGCTTTTCCTGAAAAACAGCAGCCGGCACAAGCGTATACTGGGAAGTGACACACACCACATTGACCTGCCTGTAGAACCAGGTCAGGAAATCATTTTCGAAGAAACATTCTTTCAGAGAAGAGACATAAGGCCTTGTCCGGTCGAATTCGACGTCTCTATAAAAGAAACTCTCGCTCACCGAAGGACTGTATGCGGAAAAAGAAAGTCCACCCGACCGAAGCCGGATGGACATTATGTAATTTTCCGAATGATCAGCTGTTAACTTATCAGACAAGTTTATAGCCATAGGCTGTATTAATCTTCCCAGTTACCTGCGTTGTTATTGATTTCTTCGACAGAACCTACACGCAGACCGGCATATTTACCCATCTTGCTGGCTTTATCTTTCAGGTTATACACTTCTTGCTTGTTCAAGTCACCCAGATAGTCATCATACAGAACACCGCACTGGAATACTTTTACCGTATAACCCGAACCTGAAGTCAAAGTAGCCGTATCCATCGTAAACTGTACGTTCGCACCCGGCACGTTACGCAAATCGTCTACATTATAACCTTTGCCGAACAATGTATCAACAGCTGTCACCCAAACAGTATCACGTCTGATCAAGCCTTTCTTAACGGCTTCTTTCTCAGTCATACCCTTTTCGAGCTGTTCGTCAGTCAATACACCTTCCTTGATAAGGAACGGCAATTTTTCATCTTTTAAAAACTTACTCAGTTCATCAAAATTGGCTGCATGCACCTTGTGGATGTTCTTGTACTCAATCTGTGCTTTACGGATATCGATCAAACGAGCTTTGATCAAATTTTCACGACGATCCCTCTCATCCTTAAATTCGATCGGACCCATAATACTTCTGTAACACATGTACGCAAGCAGTACTACTGCCACAGCCAATAAAATCTTTAATGTAACTTTCATGGTTTATATGTTTTTTGAATTTATTTCGTTCGGCAAATTTAAAAAAGAATATTTAATACACTACCTTTATCGCGAAAATTATTACAATCAAAATGATAAATAGTTATTTAAGCCGCCAAATTACACAAAATTTTCCATATGATCCGACCGAAGACCAGGTTTTGGCATTAAATCTCCTATCCAATTTCCTGCTTTCGGAAGAATCGGATTCGCTTTTACTGCTGAAGGGATATGCAGGAACCGGTAAAACATCTTTGGTCGGAGCCTTGGTCAAGACGATGACAGAGCTAAAACAAAAAAGCATCTTGCTCGCTCCTACCGGACGGGCGGCAAAGGTATTTTCCGGCTATGCCGGACAGAAAGCATTTACGATACACAAGAAGATATATCGCCAGAAAGCCTTTTCCAACGAACCGACAGGTTTTCATCCGGCTGATAACTTGCATAAAGACACGCTATTTATCGTAGACGAAGCGTCCATGATAGCCAATGAAGGACTAGACTCGTTTGTTTTCGGAACCGGACGCCTGCTGGACGACCTGGTCCAATATGTCTATTCCGGAGAAAACTGCCGCCTGATCCTGATGGGCGATGTGGCACAGTTACCTCCCGTCATGCAAACCGAAAGCCCGGCTCTCAATCCGGAAACATTGCGGGGATATAATTTAAAGGTACAGGAAATCACCCTCACCCAGGTTGTCCGCCAAAGCGAAAACTCCGGGATCTTGTTCAATGCGACCCGCCTTCGGGACGCCTTACGAAACGGGACAGTCGAGATTTTCCCCAAACTAAGGCTGAAAGGCTTCACCGATTTCAGAAAGGTAAACGGAGACGAACTCATCGAAGAAATCTCCTCAGCCTACAGTCGGGACGGGATCGAAGAGACCATGATTATTTCACGCTCCAACAAGCGGGCTACCCTATATAATAATGGTATCCGCAACCGCATCCTATACCGTGAAGAAGAACTTTCGTCTGGCGACCGGCTGATGATTGCCAAGAATAACTACTTCTGGACTGCCGGCAATAAGGAGATGGACTTCATAGCTAATGGCGAAATCATACAGGTGTTACGTGTACGAAAGACTTACGAGCTCTACGGTTTCCGTTTTGCCGACGTATCGGTCCGTTTCCAGGACTACGATCTCGAAACGGATGTCAAAATTCTCCTCGACACCTTACAGACAGCAGCTCCCGCACTGCCGAAAGATCTTAATGACAAGCTTTTCTATACCATTCTCGAAGATTACGACGATGTCCCGACAAAGGTAGGAAAGATGAAAAAGATGAAAGCAGATCCTCATTACAACGTCTTGCAAGTCAAATATGCCTATGCCGTCACCTGCCACAAGGCACAGGGCGGCCAATGGATGAACGTCTTTCTGGATATCGGCTATATCACGGAAGAAATGCTTGGAGAAGACTTCTACCGTTGGCTTTACACCGCCTTTACACGTGCGACCCACCGGCTCTATCTGGTGAATCTGCCGAAGGAATTCGAAGAATATGCCTCGTCCTGATTTAGGTTGGCCATGCCTCTCCGGTTTCGCATCCATATATTTAAGTAAAAGACAAAGAAGCAACAATATCAATTAATAAACAAATACACAGCTATTAACAGCAATTACTACCACTCCTTTGCTTTTCGCCCTTAGTCGAAAAGGTTTTTGACCTGTGTCGAAAGGGCTTTTGACCAAGGGCGAAAAGGTTTTCGACTAAGGGCAAAAGGTCTATGAGCAGGCGGTATGACAACAGTAGCATGGCGATTGTCACTTAAATAGAGCCTTTCGGGGACGACTTGATCTCTGATAATGGAGCATTTCGGAGCGGTTGTCCTAACTTCACAATAAAAGGAATAACAATATTTCATACAATAAATACGTTACATATATAAGAAATACCTATTTTTGTTGCAATATAAACGAAAACCTGCTTGTAAGTTTTCATGAATGGAAAAAGGAATGGCGAATAAAGAAAAAATAGATTACCTGCTTCTGGATATCCGGGAGCTTGAAACATTGGTTGCCGGCATGCGGGATGCAGAAGTGTATCCGGTGTCTTTTTTCGGCCAGACTTTCGACCTCACCCATAAGATTCTGAAGGACCTACATGCTTTGGAAACGGCCCAGATCGAAATGCTGCGTAAACAGATGGAAGAGCATCAGGCTCTGATCCAGTCTATTCCCCCATCGGTTGCCACTCCGGTACAAACAGTACAGGAAGCTCCGATTCCGGCCGAACCGGAGCCAGTCATCCAAGAGCAGGAAATCAGACAGGAGCTTCCTGCAGAACAAGGATTACCGGCCGGACCGGAGCCAATCCCCGTTGAAGAGCCGGAGACTCCGGCAGTGGAAGCATCCGGCAAAGTGATCCCCGCAGAGCGTCCCGGATTATTCCTCAACGACCTGTTGGAAAAGAAAAATTTTTCGGATTTCCGAAAGGCATTCAGCCTGAACGATCGTTTCCGTTTCCGCCGCGAGCTGTTCGGAGGTGATGAGGCACGGATGAACAAAGTAATCAATGACCTGAACGATCTTCATTCGTATGAAGACTCGGTCACATATTTGAATAACGAATTAAAGTGGAATATAGAGGATGAAGCGGTAGCAGACTTTATCAAGCTGCTTGAAAAACGCTTCCTCTAAGCAATGTGACAATGGACAATTGACAATGTATTTGTCTTTGTCTTTTTAATTGTCAATCGTCAATTATCAATTAAAAAGTGCTATGGCAAAATTAACAGTAGTACCCACTCCCGTCGGAAATCTGGAAGATATGACGTTCCGGGCAATCCGCGTGCTGAAAGAGGCCGATCTCATTCTGGCGGAAGACACGCGTACTACAGGTATCCTGCTCAAACATTTCGAAATACAAAACAGGATGCAGTCGCACCATAAGTTCAACGAGCATAAAACGGTCGAACAAGTGGCAGCCCGTATCAAGGCGGGCGAGAATATAGCATTGGTATCGGATGCCGGTACTCCCGCGATATCCGATCCGGGATTCATGTTAGTGCGTGAATGTGTACGTCAGGGTGTAGAAGTGGAATGCCTGCCGGGAGCCACGGCTTTCGTCCCGGCATTAGTTGCTTCGGGGCTGCCCAACGAGAAATTTTGCTTCGAAGGCTTTCTTCCCCAGAAGAAGGGAAGACAGACGCGCTTGAAAGAGCTCTCGACGGAATATCGCACCATCATCTTCTATGAGTCACCTTTCCGGCTGGTCAAGACATTGACACAACTAGCCGAGTTTTTCGGGAATGACCGCCCTGTTTCCGTATCACGTGAAATATCGAAGATACACGAAGAAACCGTACGCGGCACGCTCGAAGAAGTTATCGCTCACTTCACCGTGAACGAACCGAAAGGTGAAATTGTTATAGTATTAGCAGGCTTAAAAGATAAAAAGGACAAAGAGACAGGAACAGAAGTTTAACGTAACAACAGAAAGAACATGAAGAAAGTATTAATTGCAACAACGATTTGCACAGCCATGCTGGCCTCCTGCGGACAGAATTCAGCAGAATATAAGAAGCTGAAAGCAGAAAACGACTCTCTGAGAATCGAAAACACCAAAAGCAATGCCGAGATGGATGAAATCCTCGGAACCCTCAATGACGTAGAGGCTGACATCCAGTCTATTCGTGATGCAGAAAATTATCTCAACATACAGCAACAAAAGGGAGATCTGAATAAGAGTAATCGCGAACAGATCAAAGAAAACATGCAGTTGATCAGCGAAACACTGAAAAAGAACAAACAGCAGATCAGCGAACTGGAAGAGAAACTGAAAAAGAGCGGAATCCAATCCTCGGCTTTGAGGAAAACAATCAGCCGCCTTTCTTCCGAACTTGACCAGAAAGCCAATATGATTGTCACGCTACAGGAAGATCTGGCAAAGAAGAATGTTCGTATCCAGGAATTGGACGAAATGGTTGCTTCCTTGAACGAAGACGTGGAAGACTTGTCCACTACAACTGCGGCCCAGTCCGAGAAGTTGCAGGAACAGGACAAACAACTTCATACTGCTTATTATTGCTTCGGCACGGCGAAAGAACTGAAAGACCAAAAAATCCTTTCCGGTGGCGGCTTGTTTGCCAAATCCAAAGTATTGCAGAGCGGCTTCAATAAAGATTATTTCATTTCTATCGATATCCGCGAAGTGAAGGAAATCCCGCTGTTCGCAGGCAAGGCAAAGCTGAAATCCAATCACCCGGAAGGTTCTTACGAATTTGTGAAGGACGAGGACGGCAATATGACATTGAAGATCACGGACGAAAAAGCGTTCTGGAGCCTTGGCAAGTATTTGGTGATTGAAGTAGGATGATGAAATACAAAAGTCTTTTTATTGATTTGGACGATACCCTTTGGGACACGTACCATAATAATAAGGAATGCCTCGAAGAAGTATATACCGCTCACCACTTTGACCGGTATTATGCCTCCTTCGAGGCTTTTTTCGAGATCTACTGGCCACACAACAACCTGCTATGGGAACAGTACCGCAACAATGAAATAGACCGCCAGACATTGATCATCGAACGTTTTCGCTATATGCTCCGCCCGTTAGGGATAGAAGACACAAAATCGGTACTGGCGATCAACAACGATTTCCTGCAACGAACAACCCGCAAGACACGCCTAGTACCGGGTGCAATCGAGCTATTGGAATACCTGCGTCCCTCCTATCGCATGTATATCCTGTCCAATGGTTTCCGGGAAGTCCAATTCAAAAAGCTCTGCAATTCCGGTCTGGCCCCCTATTTCAAAAGGATGATCCTATCTGAAGATGCCTGCATCCAGAAACCTCATAAGGAGATTTTCGATTTCGCCCTTAAAAACACCAACTCCCGCCGAAGCGAAAGCCTGATGATCGGCGACAGTTGGGAAGCCGACATTATCGGTGCCCACAATTCCAAAATCGACCAGCTATGGCTGAATCCGAAAGGATTGCCGGCAAAAGAATTCATACCGACTTACACGGTTGGAAGCCTGGAGGAGATCAAACGGATCTTATGACTTACACCTAAAAGAAAAGGAACCGGAAAAGCCGTCTTCCTGCCCTTTCCGATTCCTTCCCTCTCTTCAGGATGCCTCCTGTCAAAAATTATAATGGAAACCGATGCTGATATTTTCCGTGTCGAAGTTCACACCTCCAAAATCAGAAGTTCCGTTGTACGAATCGCTATAACCAAGAAATCCGACTTTAGTGACAAAAGATATATGTTCCGTCGCTTTCAAAGAAAGTCCCGGACGCAATCCCAACCGGAAACCGGTATCACCGTCACCGGCAGCAATCCCAATCGTTCCATCGACAAACAATCCCACAATACCCGTCTTATAAAACGTATAGCGAGCATACGGAGCAAACTGGAAACGGTTATAATCATCGTAATGCGTATAACCGATTTCACCCCCCCCACGGCCCATTGGTCAGTCAAATGACATCCTACTTCCGGTGAGATCTGGAAAACAAACTCACTATCTTCACTACCGACTGTAAAACCACCGCCAATATACACCTCCTGTGCACCGACCGAGCAAATCGCCATAAAGGCAATCATGCATGAAACAAATAACTTCTTCATTTTACTTTATTATATATAAATATTATTAGAACTCTGAGGTAAAATGGAATTTGATATCGGGGAAATCCTGCTGTGCCATCATCAACACATAGCTGGAATCGGCCAGATAGACATCGCGGCCCTCTTTGTCGAGCGCCATATATTGAGCTTTACGGCGTTTGAAGTTTTCAAGAGCGGCAGCATTATCGCTTTCTATCCAGCAAGCCTTATAGAGGCTGATCGGTTCCCACTTACACTGTGCGCCGTATTCGTGGAGCAAGCGGTACTGGATCACTTCGAACTGCAATTGTCCGACCGTACCGATAATCTTACGTCCGTTGAACTGGTTGGTAAAAAGCTGGGCGACGCCTTCATCCATCAACTGCTCGATGCCCTTGTTCAACTGCTTGGCCTTCATAGGATCGGCATTCTCGATATATTTGAACATTTCAGGAGAGAAACTCGGCAATCCTTTGAAATGAAGTTCTTCACCGGAAGTCAGCGTATCACCGATCTTGAAGTTTCCGGTATCAGGCAAACCGATGATATCGCCGGCAAAAGCCTCGTCCACTACTTCCTTCTTCTGCGCCATGAAAGCCGTAGGACTGCTGAAACGCATCATCTTTCCGAAACGGACATGCTTGTAGTTGGCATTACGTTCGAAACGGCCGGAACAGATCTTCACGAAAGCAATACAACTGCGATGATTCGGGTCCATATTGGCATGGATCTTGAAAACGAAACCGGAGAAGGCATCCTCTTCCGGATCGACCACCCGTTCCACGGCCGACACGGGACGGGGAGAAGGAGCGATATTGATAAAGCAATCCAGCAGTTCTTTCACCCCGAAGTTATTCAAGGCAGAACCAAAGAACACGGGAGCGATATCTCCTTTCAGGTAGGTATCGACATCGAATTCGGGATAAACACCTTCTATCAGCTCGATATCGGAACGCAGCTTTTCTGCCTGTCCGGCCTCGATATAGTTTTCAAGTTCCGGGCTGTTGATATCCTTAAATTCCACGTTTTCCGTCACATACTGCTTGCTCGGAGTATAGAGGTTCAGTTTCTGTTTATATATATTATAGACCCCCCGGAACCGTTGTCCCATGTCGATCGGCCAGCTCAGCGGACGCACATGGATATGCAGTTCTTCTTCGATCTCGTCCAGCAAGTCGAACGGATCCTTACCGTCACGGTCCATCTTATTGACAAACACGATCACGGGAGTCTTACGCATACGGCAGACTTCCATCAGTTTACGGGTCTGGGCTTCCACACCTTTTGCGGTATCGATCACGATAATAACGCTATCCACAGCCGTCAGCGTACGAAACGTATCTTCAGCGAAATCCTGGTGGCCGGGCGTATCGAGGATATTGATTTTATGGCCGGAATAATCGAAAGCCATCACGGAGGTTGCGACGGAGATTCCACGCTGCTTTTCAATTTCCATCCAGTCGGAGGTAGCTGTCTTCTTGATCTTGTTAGACTTTACGGCTCCTGCCACATGAATGGCACCTCCAAAGAGCAACAATTTTTCGGTAAGAGTCGTCTTACCGGCATCCGGGTGGCTGATAATAGCAAACGTTCTTCTTCTCTCAATCTCTTCTGAATACTGACTCATTGTTATTTATCTTATTTTGTTATTCTTTTCATACATTCACGCAGACTCGCTTCCCAATGGGATATACTGATCTTATAGATCGTTTTGATCTTAGCCTTGTTCAGGACACTGAAATGCGGACGGGCAGCCTTCGCCGGATAATCTTTGGACTCGATCGGGAGAACACGGCAGGGGGCATTCCCTAACTCCATAATCTTCACGGCAAAATCATACCAACTGCAAACCCCTTCGTTAGAATAATGATAGATACCGGGAACGAAAGCATCCGCCTCCGCCTGCACCAACACCGCAAAAATGGCAGCCGCCAGATCCCCGGCATACGTCGGCGAACCAATCTGGTCGAACACGACAGACAACTGTTCCCGTTCATTTCCCAGACGCAACATCGTCTTGACAAAATTATTACCGAACTCGGAGTACAACCATGCCGTACGGATGATTACCGCATCCGGGCACACCTCCTGCAAAGCCTGTTCACCGGCAAGTTTCGTACGCCCGTAGACAGAGGCCGGACAAGTATTGTCCGTTTCCACATAAGGCAAATGATTTGTGCCGTCAAACACATAGTCGGTAGAAACATGGATCACCCTCGCCCCAGCCATACGTGCCGCCTCGCCCAAGTTCCGTACGGCATCCCGATTGATACGAAGGCAAAGAGCTTCGTCATCCTCCGCCTTATCCACAGCCGTATAGGCGGCACAATTGATGATATAATCGACTTGCTTCTCCTTAACAAAAGCATTCACGGCTTGAGCATCGCAGATGTCAAGCGTATCCACATCCGTAAACACAAACGCATATTGCGGATATCCGGCAGCTAACCGACGGATCGAATTGCCCAGTTGCCCGTTAGCCCCTGTTACTAAAATCGTTTTCATCTTGTCTTATTCTTCTAATTTCAGTTCCCCGTTCATATCTTCACGATACTTCTCGGCCAGAAGTGCCAGGAACGAACTGATCTGTTTGATCCCCTCCATCGTTTCAGGGCTGATTTCCTTCCCTTGCATCTTCAGCATCAGGAAACCGTAAATAGCATTGAAGCAAGTCTCCAACTCAGGCAAGTCCTCGCCGCCCGATTTGGCACGGAGCTGAACGATAAAGGGGAGTGTTTTATAATAGGCCGCCCCATACACCATTTCCTTCGGCGATTTCAAAAGACGGAGGTGCAGATCGGTCAGGGCAATGATCACATTCTTGTTCAGCTGGATATGTCCCTTTTCCATCACCCCTTCGGAACGCATCATCTCGATTAGTTCCTCATACCATTTGGCGATTTCTTCCTTTATATCGTCCGGTTGGTCGTAACGATCTACAACCGTGCGGCGGATCGAATCCATATCGAAGTTATTGGCACGTATCAGGTCTTCCACCTGCCACATGTACAACAGATATTCGGCTATATTTTCTTTTCTTTTTCGTCTTGCAATAATCATGGTTGCAAAGATACACTATATTCGGATAATGCCTGATAAAAATCCGCATCTTTTACACCTAACTGGCGGCAGGCCAGGCGGGCAGCATTCAGGTTGATCAGGAAAAAGCGATCCGGAATATAGACGGGAAAGTCCCCGTAGCGAGTCTGCAAATAGGTCTTTCCCTCTTTCTCGACCACGACATGCTGGTCGTAAGGCATGGCTGTAATGTCTTCGCGAACCTCTTGCGCAAGCTGTTTGACAACCGGATCGCCGTCGAAATAAATCAGCTTTCCCCCGCGTTCGATAGAAGAGGCGAACGTACGGAAAGTCGTATGGTAGGCCTCCGGTGTGGCGTGGTCGGTAGCGGAAGTCCACATCAGATTGGTCAGAATAGCGATATGCGGACGATAGAACTCCAGCTGGAACCGTTTCTCCAAAGCAGACGTTACATGCTCATCACCTTCGATAATCGCGATCCGAGCTTCATAACTCAGATGCACACGGTCGGGCAACAAGGGGACTTCGCTGGTCAACGCATAGTCGAACGCCAGTTTCTGCCGCTTCAGGGCGCACACAATCATCGAGATGATCGTCTTCTTTCCCCGGCTACCGGCAACAACAACCCGCGTCTTCTCTTTCGTCCGCTGAAAGATGAATTCAGGTATCGAAAGCACTAATAATCCCAGTTCCTTTGCACGTATCAATTCGGGGTTATCCTGCCGGACTGCGGCCCCTAATACCACAAAATGTATATCTTTAGTTAATCTCTCCGGGAACCACCCGTCTCCATGACAAGTACACCCCTCTTTTTCCAGTCTGGCAAGGGTCGTATCAGTCAGTCCAACACCGGATACACTTACTTCATATCCTTTTTGGTGGATAGCCAGGGCTAAGTCAAACAACAGAGGCTCGGTTACGGAGATTAAATGAACTTTTCGCATCACTCAGATTTTGCCTGCAAATGTACACAATTTCATTCACGCTTCGCATGGGTTTGAAAGAAAAAACTTCCCTATCTTTGTTGGAAAAAGTATAATTTATGGATATTCAACTTATAGACACAGGCTTTTTCCATGCAGACGGAGGTGCCATGTTCGGTGCGATTCCCAAAACTGCTTGGAGCCGCCGTTATCCAAGCGATAAACAAAATGGATGCATCTTGGCTATGCGCAGCATGTTAGTCCGCGACGGGAACGGGAAGATCGTACTCGTCGACAACGGGGCGGGCAACAAACACCTAAAACAACTCAGCTATTACAACTTCTTCGACCTGGTCGATCTGAAGGATGAACTTCAAAGGCGGGATGTTGCCTGTGAGAATGTTACAGATGTCATACTCACACATCTCCACTTCGACCATTGCGGATATACGACACAAAAAGAAGAGCAGACCGGTGGAAAGCATCTCTTCAAAATGGCCTTCCCAAACGCCATCCACTGGGTAAGCCGTGCACAGTGGGAGAACTTCCTTCACCCGAACGCACTCGAAGCCGACTCCTATTTCATCGAAAACATGCAGGCCGTCTACGACAGCGGCAAGCTTCGCCTCATCGAAAATGACACGAATCTCTGCCCCGGCATCGACCTGCGGCTGTTCGACGGACATACGCCGGGGCAAATCGCACCTTATATCACGACACCTGAGCGCACTTATGTCTTCGCAGGCGACGTCATCCCATTGGCGGCAAGTGTCTCACCTCTCTGGATCTCGGCATACGACACCTATCCTGTCGTTTCCTACAACGAAAAAATGCGGATGCTGGAAGAAGCCGCCTCAGAGAAACAGGCGGTCATCTACTGTCACGACGCCTATACTCAGTGTACTACCGTGAAAAAGGTGAACGACTTTTTCAAGGCAGATCAAAAAGTTTCACTTTTTTCCATAGGGTGAAAATAAAGTCTCCCGCAGGTAAAAATAAAGTTTCATCGACAGGAAACTAAAGTTACCCTTACATGAAACTACAACAAGATTACTACCGGACTAAAGAAAAAGCCGGTTGTATTGTAGGGCAGTCTGCTATTTATCTTTATCTTTGTCTGATTATAATCATAAATTAATCCTGATCATCATGAAAAAGACAATCTTCGCTTCACTGACAATCCTGACATTCTCGGCCCTGATGTTCTGTTGCAGCAATGCTCCCAAGCAGGAGAAAGTGCTTCGCCACGTTGTCATGTTCGGTTTCAAGCCAGAAGTATCCGCCCAACAGATCAAGGAAGTCGAAGATGCTTTCTGTGCACTTCCCTCCCAGATAGACCTGATCAAAGGGTACGAATGGGGAACGGATTGCAGCCCCGAAGGGTTGCAACAGGGATTGACGCACTGTTTCTTCCTGACTTTCCATTCGGATGCCGACCGAGACGCCTACCTGATCCATCCGGCGCATAAGGCTTTCGGGAAAGTATTAGGAGACAAAGCTTCTGCCGTCACCGTCGTGGACTACTGGACCAAATAAGAATTATTATTTTTCTCACTTATAACATTTTAAACGCATGAACAAACTAACAAAGTATGCATGTATCCTAACAACCCTGGCCGGAGCCGTGGCTTGTTCGGGAGGTAAAAAAGCACAAGGAGACTATGCCATTATCCCTCTTCCTCAAGAAGTGGTGACACAGGGCAGCGCCCCGTTCCTGTTGAAACCGTCTACCCCGATCTCTTATCAGGAAGGTGATGCGGAAATGGAACAGACCGCCCGTTTCCTTGCCTCCTATGTCAAAGAGGCTACGGGATATGAACCGAAAGTGATTACCGGGAATGCGGACAAAGGCATTCATCTGTCAATCGCTTCCGACATCCGGAACCCGGAAGGCTACCGCCTGCTGGTCAGCGAGAACGGCATCGAGATCGCCGGAGCATCCAACGCCGGTATTTTCTATGGCGTGCAGACCTTGCGTAAGTCTATCCCCGCCGTGGCCGAAGGAATGGACATCGAGCTTCCGGCCGCCAGTATCAACGACTATCCGCGTTTCCCGTATCGCGGTATGCACCTCGATGTTTCCCGGCACTTCTTCCCGGTAGATTCGGTCAAGAAGTTCATCGATATTCTTGCCTTGCACAATATGAACCGCTTCCACTGGCACCTGACAGACGACCAGGGATGGCGCATCGAGATCAAGAAATATCCGGAACTGACCCAGATCGGGGCGCAACGCAAGGAAACCGTCATCGGCCGTAACTCCGGCAAATATGACGGCAAGCCGTATGGCGAAGGCATGTTCTATACGCAAGACGAAATCCGCGACGTGATCGCTTACGCCCAAGAACGTTTCATCACGATCATCCCCGAAATAGACCTTCCGGGACACCAGTTGGCAGCTATCACGACTTATCCGGACCTGGGTTGTACGGGCGGACCGTATGAAGTATGGACCCAGTGGGGCGTATCGGACGATGTGATCTGTGCCGGCAATGAAAAGGCAATGACCTTCCTCGAAGACGTGCTCGGCGAGGTGATCGATCTTTTCCCGTCCGAATATATCCATGTAGGCGGTGACGAATGCCCGAAAGTGCGTTGGAAGAGTTGTCCGAAGTGCCAGGCACGTATCAAGGCGGAAGGCATCAAAGGAGACAGCAAGCATACGGCCGAAGAATACCTGCAAAGCTATGTCATTTCACGCATGGAGAAATTCGTCGAAAGCAAAGGGCGCCATATTATCGGCTGGGACGAAATCCTGGAAGGCGGACTGGCCCCGAACGCTACGGTGATGAGCTGGCGCGGCGTAGACGGAGGTATTGAAGCAGCCAAACAGAAACACAATGTAATCATGACACCCAACTCTTACCTGTATTTCGACTACTACCAGTCTACCGACACGGAACACGACCCGCTTGCCATCGGTGGTTACCTGCCGTTGGAACGCGTCTACTCGTTCGAACCGACTGCCGGAATCCCGGAAGAGTACCAGAAATATGTAACGGGAGTACAAGCAAATCTGTGGACAGAATATATTCCGACATTCAGCCAGGTCGAATATATGGTATTGCCGCGTATGGACGCATTGGCAGAAGTGCAATGGACAAACGCCCCGAAGGATTTCAAGGCATTCCTGCCGCGTTTGGTCCGCATGACCGAACTTTACGACCGCTTGGGTTACAACTACGCCAAACACATCTTCGACATTCGCGCCTCCTTCGCTACCGATGGTGACAAAGGTGAAATCGTCGTGACACTCGAAACCGAAGGTTCCGCCGATATCCATTATACACTCGACGGCAGCGAACCGACGGCAACCAGTCCGAAATACGAAGCCCCTCTCCGCATCAAGCAAAATGCAGAAGTGAAAGCCGTGGCTGTCCGCCCGACCGGAAACAGCCGCATCTTCTCCGAAAAGATCGACTTCAACAAGGCGACAGCCAAGCCGGTCACATTGAAGGTGGCTCCCAGCAGAGGATATGACTTCAACGGCGGCCCGGAACTGACCGACGGCCTGAGCGGCAACGACAACTACAAGACCGGACGCTGGTTAGGATTCCAGGGCAAGGACTTGGATGCCGTTATCGACCTGAAAGAACCGACCGAGTTCAGCAAAGTGTCCTTCAACACGAATGTTGTGAAAGGGGACTGGATCATGGGAGCGGCAGGCGTTACCGTAAAGGTATCGGACGACGGACAGAACTTCAAGGAGGTAGCTTCCAAGGTTATCCCGTCTTTAGGCAAAGACGACAAAGACGGCCTTTACCCGCAGGAAATCTCCTTCGACCCGGTAAAAGCCCGCTATGTCGAAGTCATCATCAAGAGTGACAAACTCCCGACATGGCACGGAGGTGCAGGTAATCCGGCGTTCTTGTTTGTGGACGAAATCAATCTGCAATAAGTAAATATTTAGGCACAGATTACACGGATTTCACGGATTCTCTTTCTCATCTCCGTGTAATTCGTGAAATCCGTGCCTAAAAAATATAAAGAAGTTTTGCTATTCTAACATATTCCCCCATGAAAAGAGACATACTTATCCTTTCTGCCCTTTGTACCTGTTGCAACCTTTTTGCCGAAGAGATCACAGTCAAGTATCTCAGGTATGCAGGTCCTTATGAAATAAAATTGTGTGCCGAATGTAACAAGATCATCTGCGCCGGGGTCGTGTAAGCGCCTTCACCCAGAAAAACATTTTTGTCCTTAACTGCATATCTTTTCAAGAAATACCCGGACTTTAATCTCGATTCTAAGTTTGTTCCTGCTATAATTTCGGATGATATACGGATTATCATGGACTATGAGTAATGAATTAACGTTAAATTTGGTATATTCATCTATTTTTCTTAACTTTGCAAGAACTTCAGGCAGAAATCCACTACTTTTTAAGTACATTAAGTTCTATTTTATGCATGGGATAACTTTTCATCCTCTCTTAGAAATTACACAGAGCCTGCTTTAAGAAAAAACATTTTATAAACCATTGCGAGGTATTGAATAAATGCCTTACTAAAACGTAACTTTATGAGATATAAAGATAGTTTGCAATTGCCATTTTTTTGGGCGATAAACATCATTTTACCTATAACAGCAGCTGTATACTACTATAATTTTAGATTGTGCAAGCTACAGGAGAAAAGAGACGTGTGATGACGATGGCAGTTTACGGTTCTGATAAGGAATAAAGTCTTCAAGATATTGAAACAAGGGGAAAATAAAAGTGAGATTCTGAAGGAGACCGGAAGTACAGTCGCCATAGACAACACAAGCCTCTCTGTCCGGGAGGGTAAGATATTCGTAATCACGGGACTTCCAGAAAGCAGCAAATCAAGTGAACGGACATAGGGATTTGATAGACAACTGGATTCCAGACAAGGAAGAATATTACCGATAAACGTCACGCTGGAATGGACGTTCAGACTTTCCTTGTGATGATGTCACTATCGCGTACATGGAATAAAAAACACCACGACTACAGATACGCTCTGAAGATTTGTGGAATGATGAAATCTTATACCATTACCACATTTGGAATAGCAGAAAAGATCAAGAATTATATCTTATTGTTGATCTTGCAGACATAATTCGTTCAAAATGACTTTTATCAATAATTAATTGTCCATTTTATGTAATAGGCGTAGCATTATGCTTTTATAACTTTGCATCATCAAAAATTAACGTTATAAACCAAGTGATTCGGTCACTAAAAACAATATCAGTGCCAAAATGAAAAAAAGTATTTTTTTCTTCTTCCTGTTATTCAGTTTGCAAGCTTTTTCACAAAGAGTTGCGATAAAGAACAATCTCGTATATGATGCACTGTTGACTCCCAATCTATCGCTGGAGTTTTCTTTTTGGGAAAAATGGACCTTGGATACCCAAGTGGGCATGAATTTTTTCTTCTATGAGAACGATCCCACTGCAGATGAATACAAAACAAAGAAATGGAGCCATTGGCTTGTGCAACCCGAGATACGATATTGGATTTGCGAGAGATTCAACGGCTGGTTTCTCGGACTGCACGCACATGGAGGCCAAATGAATGTCGGTGGGATAAACATCCCTTTTATTCTTCAGAACAAGCATAAAGAGATGAAGGCGCACCGTTATGAAGGCTATTTCTACGGTGGTGGCATCAGTGCCGGTTATCATTGGATTTTATCCGACAGACTCAATCTTGAAGCCGCTTTGGGGATAGGATATGCACACGTGAGATATGACAAGTTCAAATGTACGGCTTGCGGACAAAGGATGGAGAAGGGAGGAGCCGATTACCTCGGCCCAACAAGAGTCTCTCTCTCTATTATTTATATACTTAAATAAAACAGGCCTTGGGCAAAATTAGTATAAGATATAAAAATATGAAGTGAATGAGATCAATGCATTATTACATAAAGCTGGCAGTAGTCTGTGCCAGCCTTGGTTTGACGGCTATATTCGGACAGGCCCAGGAAATCGCTGAGCGAAACCTATCACCATTACATTGGAGATATGACGTGAGGGTCAAGCGGAGCGCGGATGGAAAAAGTCTGCGTTTTTCCCTGCATGTGGACGCCATGACCCGGTTGGAGTCACAGAACGTTCTTGTCATCTATCCATCACTGGTTTCCGCCAGTGGGGATGACAGGATCGATTTTGCGCCTGTCGGTATCGCAGGCAGGATACGATATAAGGCCATTACGCGGTCGAAGGCTCTCGGTGAGAATTCCAGGACATCTCGGTTCGACAATGAGCTCCACCCTTTTTCGGACATAGAGGAGCAGGGGGTTTCCTTTCAAGAATCCGTCTCGTTCGAACGCTGGATGGCGGATGCCCATGTGACGGTGAGAGAGGAACTGCTCGGTTGTGTGGGTTGTGGTATACGTGAGAATCAAGGTACCGTGGCTGTCATTGACCTGCCTGTTTTCAAGGAGGAGGATTATGCGTATGATTTCCTCGAACCGGAAAAGGTGACGGTCAAGTATTATAAAGACTCCTTTGACAGCAAGATCACTTTTCCCGTGGCGAGCTACGAGCTGAGCAAGGCTTTCGCTAATAACGGACAGGAGCTCGCCCGGCTGGAAGAATTCATATCAAGAAGTCTGGAAATAAAAGGGGGCGAGTTGAAAGAGGTCCTCATTGAGGGCTTCGCTTCTCCTGAGGGTAAAGCGGAATATAACCAGTCACTGGCGGAAAGACGTACCCTAGCACTCTCGAATTATATCTCCGGAAAATACCCTAGACTTAAAAAGGCCGCGACTTACCGGACGGTCGGTGCTGGGGAGGATTGGAAGGGCCTTAAAAAGCTCGTAGGCATTTCTCCTCTATCCAATAAAGAGGAGTTGCTGTCTATCATAGACCGATATCCGACGGATACGGAACGAGAGTCCGCCATACGTAACTTGGACAACGGCAGGACCTACGGTATACTTCTGAAAGAGTTTTATCCGCAACTCCGCCGTACGACTTTTCGTTTCAGTTTCGATGTAAGGGTCTATACCCAGGAGGAGTTACCTGAAATATTTGCCACGAGACCGGAATGTCTGAGCTCACACGAAATGTACCAACTCTCGGAAATCTATCTCATGCGGGGGGAAAATCCTCTCCCTGTCTTCCTAAAGGCGTACGAACAGTTTCCTGAGGATGTGGTAGTGACACTAAACTATGCCAATGCCTTACTAAAATACGGAAAAAAGGCAGACAGTGCCTTACGGGTGTTGAACGACGTGAGGAACGACAGCCGGGCCCTTTTTCCGATGGCGATCGCCTATCATATCAAGGGAGACTGGAGAAAAGCGGAAGAATTATTGAAGGAGGCCTATAAACAAGGGGATGACCGTACCAGAGCTTTCTATGGCGAAGACGCTTATGAATAAAGTTAAGACTTTATATAACAACAGTTAATTTATTTATTCACTAATTTTTTAAGTTATGAAAGTATACAAATTTATTTTAGCAGGCGTTGCTGTCCTAGGTTTAGGCATGACGGCCTGTAATAATGACGATGTTCCTTCGGTAGGGAATCCTACCGAAGGAAACACATTCGTAGGAATGTACATCTCTACTATGAAAGATGTCATGACCAAGGCGGTAAATGACAACCAAGGAGATTACGCGGGTAGAAAAGAGGAGAGCACACTTGAGTCTTTATGGCTTATCTCTCCTGGTACGCCTCGGGACTGGACGCTAGGAAGCGCTGACGAGGAGAATAAATTCTGGGCAACGGCAACGACCGGCACTTACACGGTCGCTCCATGGAAAGCCACCTCGGGCTCCCAAACAATGGCGTTGTTGTTTAACAGGGGAACTCTTGAGCCTGGTATCGCAACAGCCACGAACGAGGAGTATGGAAGTGTGGCTACCGCAGTGGCCGACATCGCGGCTCTCGCCACGGATAATAAGTTCGTGATGACCTCGAAGGTCGAGCAGAAAACCATCCAGGACAATATCTCCGAGGAAACAGTCAAGACAGGCACGGGAGAGGCTCAGAATGTATTCTCCTTTGACATGGAACGTGTCGTGTCGCAAGGCATGGTCACAAAAGGGGGAGGCCTAAATGCGGAAACAGCTGATGGAAGAGGATCTGTTGATCTTGATAACCTCACGTATACGGCTATCAACGGCGCCGCAAAGACGTATCTTTTCCTCAACCATGCAGGAGATCGTACAATCACAGTGGGAGACGGGCTTTACAAAGATTTCACATCCGCTATTGATGACTATGTTGATTTTCAAAATGCCCAAAATCCGAACGGTACTGCCAAGGAGCATTTGATTCGCCTGGGAAACCTCTTGCCGGAAGAGACTCCAACAGTGGATAAGCTTGGCATGTACGCGGCCAAGGCGGTTGCGGCAGATGCTACCGAGGCTAAAAAGGTGGCAGGTATTTATTTCTTGGAGAATTCCGTAAAAAAGGAGGCACTCACACCTGACAATAAGAATTTCGGTTACTATCGCCTACCGTATGCCAAGGTCTATACGACTTATACTCCAAAAGAGGTATTGCATTGGGATCAAGATCAAAAGAAGTTAATCAGTAAACCCGGGGTAAAGGGCGAGACGTTCTATCGAGGAGAAGGTGATGGGCTGATCTATGCCAGCAAGGATGCCGCAAAGAAAAGCCAGTTGAGCCCGGATCAAAAAGCTTACACCTACGCAAAAGGGAGATGCGCATATCGTGCGTTATGGAACCGTCAAACAAACGCTGATGGAAAAACGATTGTGAACGCTAATACTCGTCGTAACAACACCTATCTGTTGACAATTACGGCTTTCCAGGGCCTAGGTATGCCGTGGGATCCTTCCGATCCTAAAGATCCGTATCTGCCGAAGCCTGATGATAAGGAAGAACCGACGAATCCTGAAAATCCGGATATCGAGAAAGAAGAGACCTACATGCGTGTCGAGGCCAAGATACTCCAGTGGAACCTCGTCTCACGTGATGTCGTTCTTGAATGATATTTAGATAAGAGGTAAACTCAGTTAACAATTTCTCACATAACCTTCTGAGAGGGAAGGGGGAGTTTTCCCCCTTCCCTCTCCAATAGACAAATAAATAGACCTCAAACAGTTAATAATCCAAATATAAGCTATATCAAATGAGAATCAGAAGCGTACATCCTGTCACATTTATCATGCTGCTGGCCTGTTGTCTTATTGGTTGCGATTCAGCCGTATTCGATGACTTGAGTGATTGTCCGCAAGGCGTCAATTTCCATTTTTACAGCCAGACCCCTTGCGGACAATTTCCCGATTATCCGTCAGATATCAGGCAGGTCCGAGTATTTGCCTTTGACGAGAAAGATGTGCTGGTGAGCGAATTCTCTGATAAGAAGGCAGTTCTTTCGGCAGATTATTCCTTGTCCGTCACTTTGCGGCATACGGGGAAACTTACGTTTGTCGCATGGGGAGGCCGTAACCTAGAGGCTTATGATTTTTCTGGTTTCAAAGAAGGCGTCACGACCAAGCAGGAAATGTGGGTTGCGCTACGGTTGAAAGACAGAAGGGTCTCTTCAGTCCCAGAACCTCTGTACGTCGGGCTAGCTTCCATATCGCTGGAGAATCGGGAGGATATGGGAAGCATATATGAGTGGGTGTCCTTCAATATGCGGGAACTGACATACCGGGTACATTTTACCATCTGCCCCATCCCCGATCCATTCCCTATGGACGAGGAATTCGTCATAAGGATAGAAGATGATAACGGTGTTTATGACTTTAACGGGCAGATCGCCCTTTGCGAACGTTTTGAATACGTGGCCGAAGCCACACGTGATACGGAAAGGGTATTAAAGGCTGACTTTACGCTGATGAAGCTGGAGGAAGGCAGGAACACGCTCATATCCCTAGTCAACAAAACAACTGGGGAGATCCTTTATACCGCCAATCTGGTGGATGATATAATCATGTTCCGAAGTGATTCGGGCGAACCACCGTATAGCCTGGAGTGTGAGCATGATTTTCCCATAACATTGAAACTTAAGTACGAGAAGAGTACATGGACGTTGGTACAAGCGACCGTTCTGGACTGGAATGTTGTTTCCCGTCCCGTAGAACTAGGTGCTGATATCATTTAGGACAGATTTAAAATCCGTGTAGTATCTGAAAGGAGTTGAGATTATTATAAAAAACGATATATAATGAAATACGGAACTGTGATAAGGTTGTTAACAGCGATCTGCGTGGTAATTATACAATTGACCGGATGCTCGCCAGATACGGAAGATATGAAAAGATCCCTCGCGGATATTCCTATCCGGATCGTGGCGGAAATGAACAAGGGCACCGGTGCTTCCCGGATGACGAAAGCCTCTGTGCGTTCAGGGGGGGAATGGAAGGAGAACTATATCGGTGCGGAGGAATACGAGAAAACCGTCAAACATGTCCTACTCTTCGCTTATAAGAACATCGGGACCTCTCCGGAGAAAATCATTTTCTATTATCCCCAAGGCACTGCCAATCCGCTGGTGGGTATAACCGGTATTGATCATTTTGAGATGAGAGAGATGGGAGGAAAAACCGTAGAGGACTCCGATATAGCCCTGGACCTGGAGCTGATGGGTGGTAATTATAATTTTATCTTATTGGTCAATTGCGAATCCGGACTGAAAAAGATCCGGGAAGAGCATATGATTCCGGATCCGAGACTGCTGACGGAGAAAACCGAGATTTTCACGTCCGACGATCTGCAAGGAGAAAACCGGAAGTATCTTCCCATGGTGGGCCAATGTAATTTTCACGTTCCGAACAATATGGGCGGCAATGACAGGGTAACCCTTTCACCTAGCATACTCCTGGAACGCACGCATGCCCGTGTCGAGTTTATCCTTACGACGGTTGATGACGCAGGAAACTACCTGTCTCCCTTGTTACCGCTTTCCAGAGTGACGAAACTCTCCTTGAATAATGAGACCAGCGGTTATTCCGTCCTGCCTTCCGCCGGGGAATATACCGCCACCGGTGGCGGTAACCCGGATATCAGGGGGGTGGACTACACGGGAGATCCCCTGTTGTTACCGGAAAGGCCCAGTTTTCACGAAGGTGCCAACGAGGGCTCCGGAGAATCCGCCTTTGTGGCCAAATGTAAAGGAAGGCTGCTCCCATATACGGGAGAGACACCTCGCTATATCTACGTGGCCCCGGGAGTCTACGGGAAAGAGGAAGCGCTGGCCTTGGTACTATCCATCGATTACCGGACGGGAGACCCCGATGAGACGTACAAGATCGAGCTCCATAACCCGGATCTTGGGCAAGATGACAAGGCATATTACAATATCCGTCGTAATACCATCTACCATGTCTTCTCCATGCTGAAAGGGACCAAGAACATGGAGTACGACGTTGTCATGGATGAATGGGAGGATACGGAGGTGGCCATCCCCTGGTAACAAAGACGCCACTCATGTCATCAAAAAGAGAAACAGTTTAAAGAACAGATACATATGAGAATCAAACATTACACTTTGCTATTCGCTTTCTTGGCGATATTTATGGGAATACCTCTCATACAAGGGTGCAGTGACCCTTTTGATGAGCATGGAAACAGAGGGACGGAAGTACCGGCCAAGGATGGCTGGCGATCTGTCACCATGTCCGTTGAGGGGCTTGGCCTTCGAAATCCCTTGACCCGCTCCCTTACGCCGGAGGGAGAGAACGAGACGACGGCGGAGAGGATCAGGGTACTTGTGTTTGACAAAGACAATAAGTTCTCATACGAGGCCAAAGTGACATCTTTCATTCCTTCCGGTGACCCGGATGATAAGAAAAGCAAGGGTACCATGACCCTGCTGGCGAAAAATACTCCTTCGGGCAATACCAGCACTTTCGTGATGCTGGCCAATATCACCGCGTCAGACGAGGCCGGGGCGGAAGAGTGGACCGGAAAAACACGGGAAGAGATTATGGAACTTTTCACATTCTCCATGCCCGACAAGGGGGAATGGAAGGACGGAGAGCTCCCGATGTGGGGAGTCTCGGATCCGGTCAAGGTGGATCACAGTTCCGGCGCCGTTTCAAAACTCGGAACCATCTACCTAATCCGTGCCGTGGCACGTGTGGATGTAGGGCTTAAACTGAGTGACACGTCGGAAGGGGCTTCCACGTTTGACGAGAAAGCCGAGGGCATTGAGGGGATAACACTGACTAAGGTATTTTTTTATAATACCAATACAAAAGGACGGATCTCTCCGTTCGAGAGCGAGACTTATTGGGATCAGGCCAATAGAAAGGCGAAACAGCCTTCCATTCCTAATCCCGCTCCGGCCGTGACAGGAAGGACCGACAGGACATCCGCCATAGTGGATGAGAAAATATTATTGCGTGAAGTCTATGTCCCGGAGGCGGTCAACACACCGACAGGTGCCACGCAAGGAGCCAACGGAGAGGCGCTCCCGGAAGAAGATACGGAAAATTACTTGAGACGCCCCTATATCGTTGTCGGACTGACCGGCGCGGACAAGAGTCGTCCCGACAAGGAGACATTCTTCCGGATAGACTATTTGAAACGTACGGGAACCGAGGCCGACGCTACATACGAGTACCTGCCCTTACTGCGAAACCACCGTTACTTGGTGAACATCACGGCGGTGGGTGGCCCGGGATTCGACACGGAAGAGGACGCAAAGAAAGGGCCGGCCGCCAATATCATGTACAATGTCGTGGTATGGAACGAGTCCACAATGTCCAACGTACAGTATGACGGGCAATATATGCTGGGGGTCAGCGATGATCATTTCACTTTTTATAGGGAGGGAGGTAGCCTGACAGCGAAAGTGCAGACTTCCTGGCCCGAGGGGTTCACGGTAGAGGGGCTGCCCGCATGGATCAGCTATTCCATAAAGCCCTCGGAACCAGGAAAGTCAGCACCGACCGACGAGAAAATCGTGACCTTTACGGTCACGGAGCAGGTGGACACGGACCGCACATGGCCGGAAAAAACAGAAGATGCCCAAAATGCGCTGAAAGCCGCTTTTGTGAAAGCGGGCCGTATGAAATGGTTCCTTGGCTTTGAGCAGTCCAAGGATATCAATGTCAACCTACGGATCTTCGCGGACGAGGCGTGCAGCCAGCCGCTGGAATTTATCGAGGTCAACCAGTACGGCGAGAGCTATGGGCAGCCTGGTAAGGTGGTAACGAAAGACGGACAAACGCTTACGGCGGAAGAGGCCGGTGCCAAGGTCACTTTCTATGTGAAGACAGGGCCTCATAATCTGGAACCCGTTTTCCATGCCGAAGCCGCCAACCCGTTCAAAATAGAGAAAGCGGATCAACTTGCGGGCGGGATATGGAGATACACGGTGACAGCTCCCGATATCACGGAAAATCTGGAGTATTTCGATAATTTTAATACTACTTATATCTTCACCGTTACACACGCGGGAACCGATAGAAGCGCATCGGGAAAACTCAGTCTCTTACAGAAAGAATATAATGCCATCCCCTTCTTCGACAAATGGCTGCATCAGTCATTGCTGGTGTCCAGCAACAGTATCTATCTGATGAACGGCAAACAGAAGCAATATTATGTCAAGGCCAACAGCGAATACAAGATCGAACTGGTTTCCGCTTTGTCTGATAACGGAGCGGGTGATGTGATAGAGACGTTCGCTCCTTTCTATGAGAAGGATCCTTCTCTTTCCGGAAAACCAGTTTCTTTCACGGCTGTTGACGATATCGCAACCTCACGTCTTTACTCTGGTAAGGCGAGATTCAAAATTTATTCCCCTGACGGTCTTTTCCCTGAGAGAGAGTTCGAGGTGGAACTGGTTTCCGGAATAGTGCAGCCTGAAGCGAATACTTATATGCTCAAAGCAGGTGCAAAGCAAGGGATATTTATCCCCGTTTCCCGCGTAAATACCGCCTATGAGTATTATAACATGCTTCTGGAACATGACGCTGTTTTGAGTGGTAAGCAAGGGCTTCCCGGAAACAGATCAGACTTCATGCTAAATAAACTGGATGAAGATGATGACTGGAAAGTCAATATCGTGTGGACGGACATTCAAAAGCCCGACGGGCAGAATGACATAGAGCGAGCAGGACTCAGTGAATTATCCGAACAAGGAGGTTCCGGTCCGGGGTCATATATCTATCTCAAACCTGGACAGACCCCGGGAAATGTGTTGATAGAGATCAAGTCAGGAAAGATCAAGGGGAATCCGACACTTTGGTCCTGGCACATCTGGATAGTTGACAAGTATCCAACAGTATTGGAGGTCGGTAAATATGGAGGAGACGGACCGGAGACGGTTCAATTGATGTCGCATCTGTTGGGGGCTTACGAGAAGGTTCATTCACAGTATAGCGCTGACGAGTTTAGGGAATTTGGTATGCAATACCAATGGGGCAGGAAAGACCCGTTCCCGGCACATGATGTTCGTGTCAATACGAACTTCTATGACGGCAACGGCAAGTCTTTTGATTTCCTTTGGGAACAAAGGGGAAATGATGTGGATTATGGAAAAACAGATGCTCAGCAAGCGAGAGGGGCCGTTCTTACGATGAAGCAGAGCATTGAACATCCAAGCGCCATTGTCTCCCATCAAAGTTTCTGGCTGTATGAATGTTTCCCGCATGGGATGGTTAATAATTTCAAAGATCGCTGGGTGTTCCTGTATCCATGGAACCAGCCTTCCCTGACAGGAAATCCGGAAGATGTGGGCGGAAAAACCGTATTTGACCCTTCCCCTTACGGATTCCGGATCATGTCACAAAAAGAGGCCGTGACTTTGAGATACGCATATTATTACGAGAGCAAATCCGGAATACAGACACCTCTGCCCGGAAGTATTTATGACGGCTCCTTCTTAAGCGGCTATACAGGGGGGAACGAGGTCATTTTCGCCGTGGCACAGGCCAGGAGCGATACTCATGCGGGCCGTTATCTACTCAATTCCACTGGAGGTCCTGCCGGTTGGGCGGCTGCTTCCAATACAAGTGCTACTTACAGGCGTTGTATGACCTTCTCCGTACGTCCGGTTATCGATCCGGATATAACAGATGATTATAAACAATATTTACCTGAATAAAAAATACCCGTGCAGGTAATGCCTGTACGGGTATATAAACAATTTGAAAGAAGAAAGTGAAACTATTATATTTGAGAGAACATTTATGTTGTTCGAATTATCAGATGAATTCAGATACCGGATTCTCTTGCCACCAACTAGACAAGGATGATGTATACCAGATTGACAACAGCAAGTCATCCTGTGCGCTCTTTGTGATTCAAGGCCGGGTGAATTTCGATTTAGGGAAATCTTATGAGGGGGAAATGGAGCAGAGACAGATGTTATACATACCTCAGAATATGAAAGCCCAGATAGAATCCATAACAAGTTCAAGATGTATTCTTTTGTTTTGGGATAAGCACTTGAATGTATGTAATAAGTTGTTTTTAAACTCTTTGCTTTCTAAAGAGAATGATACAGATATAAAAAATATTATTCTTCCGATCAAAAGTCCATTAATGAATATATTAGAGTCCATTAACTTGTATCTGGATGCAAGATTACTTTGTAGGCATATGCATTCACTGAAACAGCAGGAACTGCTCCTAGTCTTGAGAGGTTTTTACACAAAGCAAGAACTGGCAGCTTTTTTTTCCGCATCAACCAATATCGGGGAATCATTTGAAAGATTTGTCTTGGATAATTACAAAAGAACAAATTCAATCAAGGAACTTGCTAACTTATGCCATATATCAGAACGATCTTTCAACCGGAAGTTTCATTCTTGTTTTGGGGAAAGCCCTTATAAATGGATCCAGAAGAAAAAAGCGGAACAAATACAGGAGATGATTAATGATCCGGAATTTTCTTTTAAGGAAATAGCCGAAGAACTGGGCTTCAGTTCTTCGCCACATCTAACAACATATTGTCAAAGGATGTTTGGGATGACCCCCAGCCAATTAAGAGAAAAAAATAAAGATAAATGGATTAAATAAATTGTTTTTTATGGAAAAATCGGAAGAGCTTCAAATAGCAACTTCAGGAAAGAATATGGATATACACCGTATGGAGCTATTGCCAGTGGTATGCTTATCGGTTTACAAAGAGATTATAAAAGAGATGGCAGAATTGATTGAGGACAAACAGATACGGGAAATATTTTGTTCACTATCTTTAGGAAAAGATCTTCTATGTGTTTCACAGATAACAGGCATTTCGTCCAAGAATCTGGTTTCCATGTATAAGAGGGGGATCCGACAGATCCATTTGAAGTGGAAACCTTATTCAGAATTAAAACGAGAACTAGATCACATATATATCAAATGCCGAAATAATGAATTGCTTTTGACACATTCTGAAGAGGTTTCAAAAAAGAATTTCAGGTATGTAAAGATTGTTTTGAAAGAGCAGGATATTCCAACGGAATATGTGGATCTATTAAGTACCCCTTTAAGTAAACTGGATATAAACTCCAGGACTTTACGTGCATTCAGAAAATATAATATCTACCAATTGGAAGATCTTTTAAGGTTCATTAAATATAACGGATTTGAAGCTTTATACCAAATGCCTGGCATAGGCACTAAATCTATTGAACAATTATATGAAAAGCTGAAGGATAAGAAAATTTTAGTAGATCAAGACACTTGTTTTTTATTCCCTTATCTTTTTGTATAGATATGTCACACTGATATACAATACATACATTTTGTAGGTAGACAATGCACAGTCTTTCGTAGTATCGGATAAGTCGGCATCGGAAACAAAAAACTTGTGAAATAGTTACTATTATCTCTAATCTTCTCTTCAGCCCTTCCAAGCACCGTTACAACTACTTACCAGCTATTGGTGTAATCAACTCTGGTTATGACTCGAAAAAGGATACTCACAGAAGAAGGTATTAGGCATAGAGAACGGAAACATATCCTCCCCTCATTCATAGCAAATACTAAATATTAACCGATTGAACCTCTCATGCGGTCTTCAAAAGCAGATAGAGCCGCTTTTGCCCCTTCTCCCATTGCTATGATTATCTGTTTATAGGGTACGGTCGAGACGTCGCCCGCCGCATAGATGCCGGGAACATTCGTCCGACAATGCGCATCGATTACAATCTCACCCGGTTTGTTCGTTTCGACAACGTCGCGGAAAACGCCACTATTAGCTGCCAAGCCTATTTGGACAAAGATTCCGTCCAGGTCGATCACCCGCTCCGCATCCGCCTTACGGTCTTTTACACGAAGACCCGTCACCTTATCGCCATTACCGAGCACTTCCAAAGATTGGGAATGCAAGAAAACTTCCACATTCGGCAAGCTCTTTGCTTTTTCCTGCAACACTTGGTCGGCTTTCAGTTCGTCCATAAATTCCAGAACCGTCACTTTCGAACAAATGCCTGCCAAATCTATAGCCGCTTCGATACCCGAATTTCCACCGCCGACAACCGCTACGTGCTTACCTTTATAGAACGGACCGTCGCAGTGAGGGCAAAAAACGACACCTTTTCCGATATAGTCCGCTTCGCCCGGAACATTCAACTTGCGCCAGCTTGCACCTGTCGCCACGATAAGGGCAGGAGCAGAAAAACGTTCACCGGTAGAAGTGGTCAGAAGTTTTGCCGATCCATCCAGTTCGACTTTATCCACACGGCGATGCTCCAGTATATCGACCGGATAGTCGTTGATATGTGTCAGAAGGTCGTTCGCCAACTGCTGTCCGGTAGTCTGAGGAACGGAAATCAGGTTCTCGATACCGACCGTTTCTTTGACCTGTCCTCCGATACGTTCGGCTATCACTGCGACATTCAAGCCTTTACGTGCCGAGTAGATGGCAGAAGCTGCACCGGCAGGTCCACCCCCCACTATTAACACATCATAGTTCTTAACAGGTTTTTCAACAGAGTTATCAACACCCCCTTCATTAATTCCGTATTGGGCTTCGAGTTTGGAAAGCAATTCTCCCAAATCACTACGCCCCACATTGATCAGCCTGCCATCTGCAAAAACAGAAGGGACTCCCTGTACTTTCATGGCCTCAACTTCTTTTTGGTTGATAGCGCCATCCACCGTTTCGTGGGTGATCCGGCTATTGAGAGTAGCCATGACATTGAGTGCCTGCACTACATCCGGACAATTGGTGCAAGTAAGAGAAACATAAGTCGTCAGCTTGATCGGACCATTCAAGGCTCTGACACGAGCACAGATACTTTCGTCCGGTATATTTTTACCTTTTCCATCACTATTCAGGACAGCTAACAACAAGGATGTAAACTCATGTCCGTTAGGTACTGCACGAAACCGGATACCGGTAGGCATACCGTCTTTTACAATTGTAAACTGAAGTCCTTCGCCATCCGCAACGCTGCATGACAAATGATCCGAGCATGATGCCACATCGCCAAGCAGATCTATCAACTCCTGACGGCTTTCATGATCGGGAGCGACTTGTATATCAAATACATATTGGGATACCAGTCCGGAGAAAATACCCGAAAGTTGGTCTTTCATTGCTGAGTCTAACATAACTTTAGATCTTACCAACCAAGTCGATACTCGGCTTCAAGGTTGCTTCGCCTTTTTTCCACTTTGCAGGACAAACTTCGTTCGGGTGAGAAGCAACGAACTGGGCAGCTTCGACTTTACGAAGCAATTCGTCTGCATTACGGCCGATACCGTTATCGTGGATTTCGGCAATCTTGATCTTTCCCTCGGGATTTACCAGGAACGTACCGCGATAAGCCATCCCCTCTTCTTCAATCATCACACCGAACGTACGGCTTAAAGCCCCTGTCGGGTCTGCCAGCATCGGATATTTGATCTTACGGATCGTTTCGGAAGCATCATGCCATGCTTTGTGTACAAAGTGCGAGTCTGTACTTACGGAATATACTTCGACACCCATTTCCTGAAATTTGCCGTACTTGTCAGCCATATCGACCAATTCGGTCGGACATACGAACGTAAAGTCGGCAGGATAGAAGAAAAAGATAGCCCATTTGCCCTTGATATCTTCGCTACTTACTGTCTTGAAACTACCATTCTGAAAAGCCTGTACTTTGAATTCGGGTACTTGTGAATTGATAATTGGTTCCATGATTTTTACTATTTAATTTGTTACTACTATTTTTTGTTTACCCTACAAAGGTAAATCGTAAGATACTGATTGAAAGAATTTTTCAAATTGATAATTTTTATCTGCCGATAGACGGATTTCTATCTGCAAGCATACTTATCTACTATGACAATAGGAAGCAAAGTAATGTTTTCCGGAACAATAAAAATATACCTAATTGTAGGTAAAATACCTTTCGATCATACCATGTGATTCTTTAATTGTTAACTTTGGATGTTAACTTAAAAATATTCGAAGATGAGAAGAGCTAGTTTGTATAATACATTTTCAGCAAGTCTATTGCTCGTTTGCAACGCATGTCTTTCTTCATGTGTCTCACAAATACCCCTTACAAAGGAAAAACCGGTAAACAATTCCACTTATCAAGTCGAATATCTGTTCGAACACGAAGGGTGTAAGGTCTATCGTTTCATGGATATGGGACATTACATCTATTTCACCAACTGCAAGGGAGATGTTACCAGTATTGAAAGCGACAGCGTCCGCACAGTCAACCGGATCAGCCGTAAACCGATCATCATCAAAGAGCAGACACTCGATTAGGTTTATACGGTTACCCCGTGTTTCATAAAGATCGCTTTCGCATTGGCCAGACGTTCTGCTGAAAGCGGTTCCACACCTTTCAGCTTATAGTCCAGGCCTTGCGCCTCATATTTGTAAGCTCCCATTGTATGATAAGGCAGAAGTTCGGCTTTCTGGACCACGTTATATGAACTGATATATTCGGCCAGCTTGCTCAAGGCTTCATCATCGTCCGTCAGGCCGGGCACGATCACGTGGCGAATCCATACAGGGATGCCGCGTTTCTCCAGTTCATCAAGAAAGCGTAAAGTATTATCGAGTTTTACGGCCGTCAAACGGGGATGAAGACCGGCGTCGATCGTCTTGATATCTAACAGAACCAGATCGACCTGTTCGAGCACCTCCAATGCTTTACCGGAACAGATATAGCCGGAAGTGTCCAACGCCGTATGAATACCGTTCTCACGGCAAAGGCGGAAAAACTCTTTAAGGAATTCAGGTTGTAACAAAGGCTCGCCACCGGTCACGGTAACACCACCTTTAGCGATAAAATTCTTATAGCGCAGCACTTCGGCAAGCAACGCTTCAGGTTCCAGCAGATAAGGCGTTTCACGCTTTACCTCCCAGGTATCCGGATTGTGGCAATACAGACAACGAAGCGGACATCCCTGCATAAAAACGACAAAGCGAATTCCGGGACCGTCAACGGTCCCGAAACTCTCTAAAGAATGTATACGCCCCAACATATTAATCAATGGACAATTATAAACTGCTGTTGATGGTGCGCGAGATGACGTCAAGCTGCTGTTCGCGTGTCAGCTTCACGAAGTTGACGGCATAGCCAGAAACACGGATCGTAAGCTGCGGGTATTTCTCCGGGTGCTCCATCGCATCGACCAACAGGTCCTTATCGAACACGTTCACATTCAGATGCTGGCCGCCGTCAGGCGTGAAATAGCCATCCAACAGGCTCACCAGATTATTTATCTGAATATCGCGCTCCTTACCCAATGTAGCCGGTGAAACGGCAAATGTATAGGAGATACCGTCATGCGCATGCTGGAAAGGCAGTTTGGCAACAGAAGCCAAAGCGGCGACAGCCCCTTTCGTGTCGCGTCCGTTCATCGGGTTGGCTCCCGGAGCGAACGGCGTACCACCCGGACGGCCGTCGGGAGTCGTTCCGGTTTTCTTTCCGTAAACCACGTTTGATGTGATCGTCAGGATAGATTGTGTCGGAGTTGCCTTGCGGTATGTCTGATGCTGGCGCAGATATTCCATGAACTTCTCGGTAATGTCGACAGCAATACTGTCCGTGCGGTCGTCATTGTTTCCGAAAGGTACATATTCGCCTTCGCGTTCGAAGTCGACAGCCAAACCACGTTCGTCACGGATCACTTTCACTTTCGTGTCACGGATGGCAGCCAGCGAGTCGGCAACGATAGAAAGGCCGGCGATACCGGTTGCGCGGATACGTTCCACATCTCCGTCATGAAGCCCCATCTCGAATGCTTCATACGCATATTTGTCGTGCATGTAGTGAATGATCTTCAGAGCATTGACATAAACTTTTGCCAACCAGCGCATCATCTGCTCGTATTTCTCCATCACTTCGTTGTAATCCAGATACTCGCTGGTGATCGGTTCGAAACGGGGAGCCACCTGCACACCCGATTTCTCGTCACGTCCGCCATTGATCGCATACAACAAGCACTTTGCCAGGTTGGCACGAGCTCCGAAATACTGCATCTGCTTACCGATCTTCATCGGAGACACACAGCAGGCGATACCGTAATCGTCGCCATAGTCCGGACGCATCAGATCGTCGTTCTCGTACTGGATGGCAGAGGTATCGATCGATACTTTTGCGCAGAAGTTTTTCCAGTTATCCGGAGCATTGTTGAACCAAAGCACCGTCAGGTTGGGTTCGGGTGCCGGGCCGAGGTTATACAAGGTATGCAGATAACGGTAAGATGTCTTTGTCACCAGCGAACGGCCGTCAACACCTTGTCCGCCCAGCGATTCAGTCACCCAAACAGGGTCGCCGGAGAACAGGTCGTTGTATTCCGGAGTACGCAGGAAACGGACAATACGCAGTTTGATAATAAACTGGTCGATCAATTCCTGTGCCTCTTCTTCCGTCAGCTTGCCTTCGCAAATATCTTTTTCGATATAGATATCGAGGAAAGTAGAAGTACGTCCGAGAGACATGGCTGCTCCATCCTGATCCTTTACGGCTGCCAGGTAAGCCAGATACAAGAACTGCACGGCTTCGCGGGCATCCTTTGCCGGACGTGTCACGTCGAAACCATAACCGGCACACATTCTCTCAAATGCTTTCAGCGCTTTGATCTGCTCCGTTATCTCCTCACGACTCTGAATGATTTCTTCTGTCAGTTCCTGTATATCGAGACGTTTCTGGAAACGTTTCTTTTCTTCGATCAGGATCTGGGTTCCGTACAGAGGTACACGACGGTAATCACCGATGATACGTCCGCGTCCGTAGGCATCAGGCAACCCGGTAATGATGGCGGAACGACGTGCCGCAATCATCTCGTCTGTATAGGCTGAAAAAACGCCTTCGTTGTGCGTCTTTCTGTATTTGGTGAAGATTTCTTTTGTCATCGGGTCCAGATGATAGCCATAGGCTTCCAGACTGTTTTCGACCATGCGGATACCGCCTTTCGGGAAGATACCGCGCTTCAACGGGGCGTCTGTCTGCAAGCCGACGATTACTTCGTTTTCCTTATCGATGTAACCGGGTCCGTATGTGTCAATCCCCTGGGGAAGCTTCGTTTCGGCATCATATACTCCTTTCTCCCTTTCAACCTTAAACATCTCGGTTAGTTTGTTCCACACTTTCTTCGTTTTCTCCGAAGAGGGTACGAGGAACGTATCGTCTCCGTTATAAGGTTTGTAATTGTTCTGGATAAAGTCTCTTACATTGATCTCCTTTTTCCAGGTTTCTCCTTTGAACTGCGCCCAGTTCTCGTTTTCAAACTTCATAAGCTTATCTTGTCTATTTCGGTTTAGGCACGCAAAGATACGTCTTTTCCCCCTATCTGAAAAGGATTGTAAAGGACGAGGGATGTTAAACCGGAGAAAATACCTACAAATAGGGATAAGGGAAATAAAAACGAAGCCCCGGCAGTACGAATACCGCCGGGGCCTGTTTTTTGTCTGCCGTCCGGTCTTCACAGAGGGAAAAGCAGTAGAACTTTTAATTTCATTACTTTAGTATTATTAATATTAAATCCAACCGCTCGTTCGCCTGTCGCAGGGTAATTGAAACCGTAGATCAAGAAAACCTCTTACATACGGTTTCACGCAGGTTGTCTAGAATTATTTGATTATAAAATGTCATTGTGCCTGTGTAAGGGTGGTTCGCTAACCACCCTTACGATAGACAGTATTGTTTTTTAGTATCAATCGTTACTTAACGATAGCTTTTACAGCAGCTTCGCCTTCAACAGCTACAACTACTACACCTGCCGGAGCAGCGATAGTTGCGTTGTCAGAAGAAACGACAGTGTTAGCTACTACCTGACCTAAGATGTTGCTGATAACAACTTTCTTACCGGCAGCGCCTGCGATTGTTACGTTACCTTCGCCAGCGATCACTTTCACTTCAGATGTTGCGATGCCTTCGTTGGCTGTAGGAGCAGAAGTTACTTCGATTACAAATGCTTCAGCTTCCTTAGCATCTGTACCGTAAACCAAGTTACCGTTGATTACATATACATAGTTACCATTAGCTTTCAGTACATAGTCACCGTCTTCGTTTTCAGTAACTTTGAACTTGAAGTCTTCGATATCCTTGCCAGTATACTTTTCATCGGCGATAACCAAAGTGTCTTCACCAGACAGACGTTCAGCGTCTACAAATTTGATACGTTCTACACTCTTGTAGTAAAGATTTTCATCAGCAGTAAGTTCTGCATATTCTTTCTTGCTGATTTCATCATTAGCATAAGCCTTATCAACAATTTCTTTAAACTTCTTAGCAGTTGTCATCATCTTGCCAGCGTAAGAAATGAAGAACTTCGGAGTTGCATAACCTTCAGCATTTACAGAGTCAACCCACAAAGCAGCTGTTTCTTTAGCCAATACTGCGTTGTTATTTTCGTCAGAAGCGATGAAGCCAATGCTATTAGTAGCTTCGAATGTCATGTGCTTGCTGTCAGCAGCCAAAGAAGGAGCAGCATCCAAGTCTATGATTTCGAACGGAGTAGAGTTAGTAAAGTCAGTTGTTTCTGCTACTAATTCCTCAGAACCATTGATTACACCGTATTCTTTTACTTCATCAGCAGTAGCGCCATATACGATAGCGTATGTACCTTTACCATTTTCTTTCAAGAAGAACTCGATGTCATCCTTAGCCATCTTCCAAGCTGTTCCCAAACCTAATTCATCAGCATTGATTGCATATGAATAAGCCAGACGAACTGTATCAGCCGGCAGGATACCTTTTTCTTCATTACCTTTGCCATTCAGTTCAACCCATTTTTCACCGTCATAATATTTGTAGTTGGCAGTAACAGCCTGTGCTTTTTCGTTACGGATCAATTCCCATTCAGAACCAGCATGAGGAACAACAGTTACAACATCTCCTTCTACACCAGCTTTCAAATACAGATCTGAACCGGCTTCTTCGTTAGCATATTCACCTGTTGTTACAAAGGCGAACTTCTGATTGATGTCAGACAATGTACTGTAGTAGCCGTTCAGCTTGTCATAATCTTCAACTTTCGTCAAAGTGATTGTTTCAAGACCAGACAAACCTAAATCAGAAGCAAATACTGTGTAAGTATTTTCACCTTCTGCTTCATATAGACGGATATTGTCTTGTACAAAACCCGGTTTCTGAACATTGATCAACTTAATTGTGTTAGCAGCTGAACCCGCAGCAACCAACCACTGCCCCTGTGGCTGATCGAAGTCAGCTTCAGAAACTTTATCATACCAACGTGCGCCAGTGAAATCATTCTTCAACCCCAGTGCAGAAGAATTCTTCTTGTCTGCAACTTTGGCAGTTACATTTACGATCAACATTCTTTCGTTGGCAACTTCAGTATTAGCGACACGTGTACCCTTGCCTACTGTAACCCCCATGAAAGTAGAATGGCAGTCATATTCGACAGAAGCCAACTGACGAGTTGTTTCATCATTTGTCACTTTACCGAAAGTCACATCTTTGTTGTCCAGGTCACCAACTTTTACTTTCTGAACTAATGCATATTTACCATCTCCGATGTTTGTTTCGTTCTCTTCAGCATAGAATACAGTGTTCTTGTCGTCAATTTTCTTGTCTTTAATCGCTTTAGCAGTCATTTTTGCATAGCGATAACCGATTGCGTTGGCAGCCAACTCTGAGTTGGAAACACGTTCGTTTGCTAAAACTACATATTCATCGTCTTTTGTATCTTTTGTGCCTTTGTTGTCAACCAACTTGAAACCCAAATTATCATTGGCGATTTTTTCTACGCTTACATTTTCAAACACATCCATGTCATCCAATGTTTCCGGGAACTCGATTGTGAAGTTTTCGCCAAACTTGCTCGCAAAAGCTTCTGCTGTAATTTGGTCGTTGTAGATTTCGTAGAGAGCTACCTTCTTCTTGATAACGGAAGTAGATCCATCCGTATGATGCTCAGAACTTTGTAATAAAGCCAATGACCAATCTGCTGTGCCATCGTTCTTCAGTCCTAAAAAATACGGTTCTTTTTCATCAGAAAGCACAGCTTGCAAATTGCCGTTTGCTGCAACAGTAAACCAACGAAACGACTTTGTTTCATCGTTTGCCTCTTTTTTGGCAGCTAAAGCATAAGCTCCATCTTTCTTTTCAAAAGCCAGATACTGTTCTCCTTCAATATTTTTGAAAGCATAATGTGTAACAGTTCCAACCTTTTTAGTTTCAACAGTCCATTGTGCAGCAGCAACAGGATTTGCAGCCGTAATATCAGCACCATTCACTAATCCTTGCAAAGAAAAAGCCTGCAAGTAATCTGTCGGACTCACAAAATGCACCCCTGCCAAATAATAAGCGCGGCTTGCTTGTGCATCCTTCCATTCAACATTACGCCCCTCCAACTGTGCGAAAGCTGAACTAAAAGAACCGGCTACCAAAGCGGCAGCCAAAAGAGTAGAAAATCTCTTGTTCATAATCTAAAATGTTTAATTAATAATAATATGTATATTGAATATCGTTCTTACTTCCTGTTTAACAGGTTTTTACCAAATTCCTGTATTTTGACGAGAGAAAACGTACGTTTTTTTTAGTCATTTTTGAGGGGCTTTCTGGAGGGTTTGTGTTGGAAAGCTGGTTTTTCGTACTTGTTAAGCTATCTGATTGATAAGAAAGAATATAGAAAAGGAAAAATAATTGGAAGAAAGGATTGCAGGTTCAAAAAGTAGTTGTATTTTTGTGCAGTGAAAATGGCGAAAGAAAACGTACGTTTTTTCGCTATTTTTCTTCTTATACCCATATACTTCTTATTAGCAATGACTTACATTGAAAAAAGTGCCTAAAGCCATATAAAAAAAGAGCTGTTTTCAACCGCTCGCCAAACTTTTTTACATCTTCATCAAAACAAAGATAATCAATCACCTATAAGATTAACTCCCTTTATTCACATTGGAGGGGAAAAACGGCAAAAACAGCAGGTTTCGTAATTTCATCTTGGAAAAGCTCCCCCTTCTGTTAAAGATATACAAAATACGGAGTATTGGTTGCTTAGCTCAATAACAGCTTCAAGACTTGCAAAACCTTACATTATTATGTATCTTTACATCAACGTCCGTCACAGACGGATCAAACAACTATAATACATTAATGGAATATATGAAAGAAAAAATCGACTCCTCCGACATCCCCACCTCCTATCTGCTCTGCATGAAACAAGATTGCCCCAAAGCCACTACTTGCTTGAGGAGAATCGCAGAACAACAGATCGGCGACGAAGTCAAACTGTGGCACGTCATCAGCCCTAAATACCAAGAGAAGCAAACCGACCGATGTGCTTATTTCCGCCCTGCCGATAAACTGACCTATGCGCTCGGTTTCATCGGGATGCTGGACCGGATGCCCTACAAACTGATGCAGGAAGCCATTTGCAAGCTGATGAGACGGTTCGGACGCAGGACTTACTACCGCGTGCGAAAAGGCGAACGCCCGCTCTCGCCGGACGAACAAAAAAGCATGTTGAACATACTGAAACAGTGCGGTATCAACGATCCCGGAAAGTTCGATGCCTACTTCGAGGCATACGACTGGTAAGTTCACATGACGCTACTTGCCTACGTATTGGTTGTGCCATACCTATGTAACGACCGTTTCCTCGGCATGAAACGGTTGTGCCAAGCTTATGTAACAGGCGTTTCCTACTCAGGAAACAGTTGTGCCAAGCCGATGTAATTGTTTTGGCACAGCCGGAGCAGCAAACATACCCTTGCGGGAACAAGTCCAAGACTCGACGCCGAACAGATTCCGGACAGAAGCGAATGGGAAACGGAAACATAAAAAAGAAGCCTCTCTTCACAGAGAGGCTTCTTTTTTATACCGAAAATAACCAATAAAAACTTTTCGATATAGTTAATCATCTTATATGCTTACATAATTGACAAAAGGTTTTGATATAGCGATTATACTAATAGTGTTACTTTCTTAATGACATTGCAAAGATACGGGTACTTCCCACCTCCTACAATACCTATATGTGAGTAAAAAAACGTCTTTTACTACCTAATCAAGGTGATATTCAGGCGCAATACCTACAAATGGGTAACATCGGAACCTTTTTACCTACTAATTGCGATTGCACACCGTTGACAGCCCCTCTAATTTTGCCAAAAATTAAAAAACGCAATGAAAAGGTTAACTAATTTATTAGCAATCACTCTACTCACCTCTTGTGTAACGGCATTTGCACAGGAACAAGAAGAAACAACGACAGAAAAATCCGCAGTGGAACAATCCGCAGACATTTATGCAGCCGGATATAACAAGTTCCGCTTCGGCGGATATGGGGAGATCCTCGCAAACTTTATGGACTACGGCATCAACCGTTTCCGGGGTACGGACAACGGAAGCAAGAAAGACCATCGCAATTCGATCTCCATACCCCGTTTTGTCTTGGCCTTCGATTACAAATTCAATTCCCAATGGGTATTAGGAGCAGAAATAGAATTTGAGGCTGGAGGTACGGGAAGTGCCTATGAGATAGAAAACACAGAAAACGGAGAATACGAAATGGAAGTTGAAAAAGGCGGTGAAGTTGCTTTGGAACAATTCCACATCACACGTCTTATCCATCCGGCCTTCAATGTCCGTGCCGGTCATTTGATCGTCCCGGTCGGTTTGACCAACGAGCATCACGAGCCGATCAACTTCTTCGGAACTTCTCGTCCGGAAGGCGAAACGACCATCCTTCCTTCTACCTGGCACGAAAACGGTATCGAAGTGTTCGGTACGTTCGGCCGAGGCTACACACGTTTCAACTACCAGGCTTTGGTCGTTGCCGGATTGAACGCCAACGGGTTCGACCGCAATACATGGGTTGCCGGCGGCAAGCAGGGACTATTCGAAACAGACAACTTCACCTCACCGGGCTATGTGGCCCGCCTGAACTATTTAGGAGTACCGGGATTGAAAATAGGCGGTTCCTTCTACTATTGCCACAATACGGGAGCCAATTCCGACAAACCGGAAACATACGTCAAATATGGAAACATACCTTTGCGCATCTATACGGCTGACCTGCAATACAAAAACAAATATGTCACCGCACGCGCAAACATGATATACGGCAACCTGAGCAAAGCCGACGACCTCAGCAGTGTCAACAACCACCAAAGCGGCGGTTCTCCTTATACACAGACAACCCCGATCGCCAAACGTGCGGTCAGCTACGGTGGTGAAGTGGGGTTCAACCTGCGTGCGGTTTGTAAAGACAATATGAGCGTACCCGTAATCTATCCGTTCGTCCGCTACGAATACTACAACCCACAGGAAAAAGGCGAAGGCAAGCACACGATGGATTTACGCAACAAAGTAAGCATGTGGACAGCCGGAGCCAATTGGTATGCTTTACCTAATCTTGTCGTGAAAGCAGACTATACAACACGCAAAATCGGAGGCGGCAAATATAACAGCGAAAACGAATTCAGCTTGGCTATCGCCTATATCGGCTGGTTCCTCAGCAAATAAAAACAATATAAACAAATTAATAACTTATCAATAAAAATGAAAAAGAAAAATTATTTCTATCTGGCAGCCTTATCGCTCGCCATGACATTCTCGATGGGAGCATGTAGCGACAACAACGACCCCAATCCGGATGGTGGCGGAAAAGATCCGGTCAACCTGGATTACAGTTCTGAAAACGCCAGTGCATGGGGTAACTATATGTATAACGTTGCAATGTTGCTGAACGACGATGCAACCATGCTCTACAATTCTTGGGTAACCGACTACGTCGATGAGCAGGGTTCACACGGCCCATATGCCACGATTTTCAAAGACCAGACTGCCGGAGCTTACCAAAGCCCGCTCTCGTGTATCGAGGAAATGATCGAAAGCGGTATGTGGAACATCGCCAACGAAGTAGGTGACGCCAAGATCAAGGACCCGTATACCAAATATACCAGCGGTGACAAGGAAGGCGGTCTCTATGCCGTCGAATCATGGTATAGCTGGCATTCGCGCGACGACTATACGAACAATATCTTCTCCATCCGTAACACATACTACGGCCGCATCGACGACAACGACGTGTCCAAAGTAGACGGAAACCTGAGTGCATTCAACTCTTACAAAGATTTCGACGATGAAGGAGACATCGCAGAACACTCGCTTTCAAAACTGATCGCTTCAACCAACCCGGCTCTCGACGAAGAAATCAAAACGCTGATTTTCGCTTCTGCAAAGGCGATCCAGGCTATTCCGCAACCGTTCCGCAACAACATCGACAGCGAAGAGTCCGTTGCCGCAATGAACACTTGCATGGAACTGGCCAACCTGTTGTTAAATGAAGTAAAACCGTATGTAAACCAAACATTCGGCGATCCTGAATACGACGATGACCTTGATGCAATAGCCGAACAGTTTGTCGATGCGGTCGTTCTTCCTACTTATAAAGACTTGCAGGAAAAGAACAAGCTTTTGCTGGATGCGGTAAACCAGTTCAGACAAAACCCAAGCAACGACAACTTCGAAAAGGCCTGCAATTTATGGATCACGGCACGCGAACCGTGGGAAAAGAGCGAAGCTTTCCTTATCGGTCCGGTCGCCAACTTAGGTCTGGACCCCAACATGGACAGCTGGCCTTTGGACCAGAACGGTATCGTACAGGTATTGAATTCACAAAACTGGGATGACCTGGAATGGAGCGGAAACTTTGACGAAGAAGATGAAGCCATCGGAGCCGCACAGAGCGTACGTGGTTACCATACATTGGAATATCTCCTATTCAAAGACGGGCAGCCCCGCACTGTCGATGGAGCAAAATAAACATGCCTCTGAGACATAAAACTTGATAATAGATCATGACAAACCTTGAAACAGCAGACAAATGCCCGCTGTTTCAGGGTTTCAGAGTAATTACACAATGCGACTCGCGTTATTCGGAAATAAATTCAGAAAACCAATAAAATGATATGAAGCAATCTTACCTGTTAACATCCTCGCTATTCCTGCTCTTTGCATGCGCAGCTTGTGAAGAGGACGATAAAATGGATATGGATAAAATAGATGTCCCGAACGGATATGCGCTGTCAGCAGGGACTTCAACGATTTTCCTAAACTCATCGGTCGCCTACGATACGAACGCCGACTGGATAACAGGAGCCAACTCGATCCGTTTCAACAACGGCGACGGTCTCTACGACGATGTACGCACCAGCAACAATGGCGACGGAGGCGGTCTCGGACCTGTTTATGCCGGCTATTCCTGCGGCAGTTGCCATCGCAACGCAGGAAGGACCAAACCGACATTGTGGGAAAATGGCGGATCGGGCAACTACGGTTTCTCTTCCATGCTGGTCTATATCTCCCGCCGCAACGGTGCTTTCTTCCGCGACTACGGACGTGTATTGCACGACCAAGCCATCTACGGCGTCAAACCGGAAGGTAAGTTGTCCGTCACATACGACAAGCAGACTTTTTCCTTCCCCGACGGAGAGACTTACGAACTATGCAAACCCAATTACACGATAACCGAATGGTATAAAGACAGTATCGCCCCGGAAGATTTGTTCTGCACCGTACGCATCCCGTTACGCCACGTCGGTATGGGACAGATGATGGCAATCGACCGCAGGGAAATCGAAGCGCTCGCTGCCAAAAGCAATTATCCGGAATATGGTATCAGCGGACGTTGCAACTATATCACCGAGAAGGGTGTCACCGGTGTCGGCCTTTCAGGAAACAAGGCACAGCATCTTGACCTGACCGTCGAACTGGGCTTTTCAAGCGATATGGGCGTGACAAACAGCCGCTATCCGGAAGAGATTTGCGAAGGGCAGGCTCAGATCAACCAAGGCAGCATGATGGGACTCTCGTACGACCAGCTCGACATATCGACCGCCGATATGGAAGATGTGGACCTTTACATGCAAAGCCTCGGCGTACCGGCACGGCGCAACATAAACGACCCTCAGGTCATCTTAGGAGAACAAAAGTTTTACGAAGCGAAATGCCATCTCTGCCACGTCACTACGCTGCACACGCAAGCGGGCGGTTCCACACTGCTCAACGGCACACGTTTGCCATGGCTCGGCGGACAGACCATACATCCTTATTCTGATTTCCTACTGCATGACATGGGGTCGGAGATCATGGGAGTCGGGTTGAACGACAATTATGTCAGCGGCCTGGCACGAGGAAACGAATGGCGTACTACGCCGCTTTGGGGTATCGGGCTGCAGGAGAAAGTCAACGGTCATACCTATTTCCTTCATGACGGACGCGCCCGCAACCTGACCGAAGCCATCATGTGGCATGGAGGCGAAGGGGAAGCCTCCAAAAATTTATTCAAACAAATGAGCAAGGAAGAGCGTGAGGCAGTGATCGCATTCCTCAACTCCTTATAATTTATCCATAAGACAAACTAAAATGAAACAACTGATAATCACAATTGCAGCATTATTACTATTGCCGTTGGCCGTCATGGCCCAATATGAGGAAGATACGGAAAACGGTGTCGTATCACTAAACGGCAAAGAAGGTTTTACAATCGCTACCAAGAAGGGGGATTTCGTTTTCAAACCTTATATGTTGGTACAGACCAGTGCTAACATCAACTACTACGACGATGAAGGGCTGGACCCGGCCTACAATCAGGACAATATACACAACAGCGGTTTCTCGATCCCTTATGCCATCCTCGGTTTCACGGGCAAGGCATTCGACCGGGTGACATTCAACCTCTCCATCAATGCTGCCGGAAACGGAGGAAACATCCTTCAACAGGCTTGGTTCGACGTAGAGATAAAAAAGAGTTTTGCCATACGTGTTGGCAAGTTCAAGACTCCGTTCTCGCACGCTTACCTGACTACGCTGGGCGAGACGTTAATGCCGACACTGCCGACATCGCTCACCTCATCCGTTATCCTGCCTTATTCTCTTAATGCCGTGACACCGAACATCGGCATGGGATTCGACCTCGGAGTGGAAGTGCACGGATTGGTAAAGGATAAGTTCGGCTACGAAGTTGGGATTTTCAACGGAACGGGAAGCTCCGTCAACGTGGCATCCAAAACGTTCAGCGACGACTGGCATATCCCGTCATTGTTGTATGCCGGCCGCATCACGTACATGCCGAAAGGAGTTATGCCGTCCAACCAGGGCAGCCCGAACCGTTTGAAGGAAGATAAGATGCTGTTCGGTCTTTCCACTTCATTGAATGTGGAGAGCGAAAGCGAAAGTACGAACGATTTCCGGGCAGGAGCAGAATTCGCCATGTTGAAGAATCGCCTGTATCTCGGCGCTGAAATCTATTATATGAATGTAGGGTTTACCAAACGGCAGAAAATTGACGAGAGCTATAACTATTTAGGGGGGTACGTGCAAGGCGGTTATTTCGTTACCAACAAACTACAAGCGACAGCCCGTTATGACTTCTTCAACCGCAACGGATTGGACACAAACGGTTTTCTGAATATGCCGGCCGTCGGATTTAACTATTTCTTCACCAGCTGCAACTTGAAACTGCAAGCCATGTATCAGTTCATCGGACGTACCGGACATGACACGCAGCTTGACCGCGACAACGACGACTTAGGATTAGCCATGCATTCCGGAACCGTCTTACTTCAGTACACTTTCTAATCGTAACGTCATGAAAAGAGAAGTTTATTCATTCATCTCCGGGCTATTGCTCTTTTCCTGTCTTGCCATCTCCTGCGACGATGGCAAGATATATGATGAAAACAATCAGACGGAAAGGGAAGGAGGAACAGTGAAGTTAACCGCCCAAATCAACGGGATAGATTCCTGGCCAGGCGGTTACAGCGTCGTACTGGCCGGATTCACCCCTGACAATGCTTTCGCACAAACGGCAAAAGGGATTAGCCAGACAGCCGACGGGACGATAAACATGGTCTTGGCCGGTATTCCCAGTGAAGTCACACAGATCGAAGTTTGTGTCATCAACAAACTACGCAAAAGGATTGCCAGTTTCTATACCGCCGACTACACGGAACAGGCGGATACCATACGGCTGGATGCCGGAAAGTTGGATGCCGGCATGTTCAACAGTATCCAAACCGAAATTTTCAATCGTTCCTGTACGGCTTGCCATGGAGGAAGTACGGAACCTGCTGCCGGACTGTACCTCACGGAAGGCAAAAGTTACAAAGCCTTAGTCGATGTCGTAGCTGATAAAAGCGAGGAAGGGCTGAAACTGGTCAAGCCGGGAAGCGCGGAGGAAAGTTTCCTGCACGTCATCTTGCACGAGAACATTGTCAAGTACGATCATACCAACGTCATCACGACATCCAGCACTCTGACGTTGCTCGACGATTGGATCAATAACGGAGCTAAAGAATAAGAAAGCACATATTACATGGATTATATCAAAAAGACATACACAGACAAAGCTATCGAAGTTCAAATTTCTTCCTTTGCCGGGAAAGGTGGGGTTACCGAATATCACGTTCTACTCACTATTACAGACCGGACATTGCCGTTTTCCGGACAACTTCAGAACATCCAACGGGCCTATGTGGCAGTTATCCAAGAGGTGTTACCTGACGATGCGACTGCCGTCTTCCGGCGCTATTTCCTGAGCGACGCTGCCAACCAGGCCGACTTGGTGATGGTTTGGGAATGCGAAAATTCCTATTGCCCTCTTTCCATCGTGGAGCAAGCTCCACTAAACGGGAGCAAAATAGCCATGTGGACTTGGTTTCAGACCGGTATCACTGTCGAAACGACCAAAAACGGAATGTCGAAAGCCAAACACAACCGTTATACACAATACTGGACCGGGGGCTCTTGCAATAGGGCTTCCAACTCCGAGTACCAGACACGGCTTTTGCTGAACGATTACGTCTTGCAACTGACCGAGCAAGGATGCAAGTTGGCAAACGATTGCATCCGTACCTGGTTCTTCGTTCAAAACGTGGATGTCAACTATGCCGGCGTCGTCAAGGCCCGCAAAGAGGTTTTCATCACGCAAGACCTGACGGAAAAGACCCATTATATTTCCAGTACGGGAATAGAAGGACGCCATGCCGATCCGAACGTTTTTGTCCAGATGGATACTTATGCCGTAAAAGGCTTGCAGACCGGACAAATCCAGTTCCTCTATGCTTCCACCCACCTGAATCCGACATACGAATACGGAGTGACTTTCGAGCGGGGGACAGCTGTAACCTATGGCGACCGGAAACAAATCTTCATTTCCGGAACCGCGAGTATCGACAATCAAGGCGAGATCATGTATCCGGGGGATATCCTGAAGCAGACGGAACGCATGCTGGAAAACATCGACACCTTGCTACAGGAGGCGGGAGGCGGATTGCAAGACATCATGCAGGCAATCGTCTACTTGCGCGACCCGGCCGATTATGTCGTGGTCAAGCAATATATCGAAAGCCGGTATCCGTCGTTTCTCCACCTGATCGTACATGCTCCCGTATGTCGTCCGGGCTGGCTGATCGAAACGGAATGCATAGCTGTCATACCGGCGGATGCACCTCAATATGCATACTTATAATAATCTACTATACAAATGATAAAAGATATGGGAAACATGAAGAACGGAAAATACAGGGAAACAAGCAAGATGAGTGACCTGATATGCGAGAATTATCCGATGGTCCTTGTGATGAGCCGCTTCGGTATCGACCTGGGGTTCGGAGAGAAAAACATCGGGGAAGTATGCCGGCAGAATAAGATCGACACATATACATTCCTGACTGTCGTCAACTTTCTGACGGAAACGGAGACAATCCCGGCAGCGGAGGTCCATAAAGATATCTCCATCTCTTCGCTTATCACTTATCTGCATAATGCACACGACTATTTCCTGAACTTCCGTCTTCCCCATATCCGCCACAAACTGACAGAGGCGATCGTGAGCTGCCCGAAAGATGTGGCCTTCGTGATCCGCCGCTTTTTCGACGAATATGCCGAAGAGGTACACAAACATATGTCGTACGAAGAGAAAACCGTCTTCCCGTATGTCCGCAATTTGCTGGAAGGAAAGAAAGACCCGAAATATAACATCACCATCTTCCGCAAACGGCATGACCAGATCGAGATGAAAATCACGGAACTGAAGAACCTGATCCTGAAGTATTATCCGGGACCGGACAGTAACTTGCTCAACAGCGTCCTGTTCGATATTTTCGCAACAGAACAAGACCTTGCCTCTCATAACCGGGTAGAAGACTACATCTTCGTACCTGCTATTCTGTCTTTAGAAAAACAATAAAACCACTTGCCATGTCCACTAACATTAAAATAACGATAGCCGAATCATCCTCCATCATCCGGTGCGGACTGGAAACACTGCTGAAACGCTTACCTGGATTCCGTATCCAGATATCCGAAATAACAGCAGCAGACTGTCTGACAGAGGGCTTACGCATTTATAAGCCGGACATCCTGATCGTAAATCCTTCCATTCCGGGAAACTTCAACCTACAACATCTGAAAGACGAATGCGGCTGCCCGGATATGAAATGTTTTGCCCTTCAATATAATATAAACGACCCGTTTCTGCTTCGCTCCTATGACGATCAGATATCAATATACGATAATGCCGATGAGTTGAAAAATAAATTGGAACGCCTCAACACCGAAGAAGTTCCGTCCGAAGAAGGGGAAAACGAGGACCAGCAGACACTGAGTAGCAGGGAAAAAGAGATTGTCATCTGTGTGGTAAAAGGCATGACAAACCGAGAGATTGCAGACAGGTTATACCTATCCACCCACACCGTTATTACCCACCGCCGGAACATCGCCCGAAAATTGCAAGTACACAGTGCCAGCGGCTTGACTGTCTATGCCATCGTAAACAAATTGATAGAGTTGAAGGACTTGAACGGCTAACAAACAGTACCGTTCCTTGCTTTATTAAGTAATTTTCAACTCTCAATTTTCTGATTTCAATTAAATAGCCTTATTTTTACGATCTATACTATAAAAACACAATATAAATATGAACCTGATAAGGAAAACATACGACACGACGGAAGTGCAAATCACCTCTTTTCAATCCTCCAAAGGCATAACGGAATACCATATTTTCTTCCAACAGACGAACTGCCTGGAGGACTTTCACACTCAGTTACAGCACATACAAGATGTTTACGCCCATTCAGTGGAAGAGTTGCCGGGTAATCCGGTCGCTATTTTCCGGCGTTATTTTCTGAGTGACGTAACCAACCAGACAGATGAACTGATGGAACGGGAACGGCTTTCCCCCTATTGCGCACTATCAATCGTACAGCAGGCTCCGATGAACGGCACGAAGATTGCATTGTGGGCTTGGCTGCAGACTGGCGTACAAACACAGGTGTTGCCAAATGGGTTGTTTGAGGCGCGTCACGGTGCATACGGCCAGCTTTTAGGTGCCAACCAGTGCAACAGGGCAGCCAATTCGGAATACCAGACCCGCCTGATCTTCCGCGATTATATCCTGCAACTGACGGAAGCCAATTGTACACTGGCGGCCAACTGCCTGCGCACGTGGATTTTCGTACAGAATGTAGACGTGAATTATCCGGGTGTGGTAAAAGCCCGCAAAGAAGTGTTCGCGACACAAAACCTGACAGAAGAAACTCATTTCATCGCCAGTACGGGAATCGAGGGACGCTATTTCGACCCGATGGTATTCGTGACAATGGACACATATGCTGTTTCCGGTATCTGCCCCGGACAAATCCGCTATCTATATGCACCAGAACACCTGAACCGCACATATGAATACGGCGTTACGTTCGAACGAGGCACAGCTGTCACATACGGCGACCGCCGCCATGTCTTTATCTCCGGCACGGCAAGCATCGACCGATACGGAGAAATCGTGCATGCTGGCGATGTCATAAAACAAACTTCCCGCATGATTGAGAATATCGAAGCCCTGCTGAAAGAAGCGGACGCCACTTTGAATGACATCATGCAAGCTGTAATCTATATCCGCGATACGGCGGATTATGCGCGGGTCAAACGTTATATAGACGAACATCATCCCAGCCTCCCTTATATCATCGTACGTGCTCCGGTTTGCCGAACCGGCTGGCTGGTCGAAATGGAATGTACAGCGGTGACAGCCAAAGGAGATGAACGGTTTGCGGCACTTTAGCCATTTGGGCAGAATCCTTTTATCATAATAACAACGAAGCCCCGACGGAATTACTCTGTCGGGGCTTGTTTTGTGTCTGCTCTCTTTCCTCACGGAAGTACAGGCAGCATTGTTATTTTTTACTTTAGTATTAATGTACCACTTGTTCGCCCTCGCGGGGTAATTGACTGGTCGGAAAGACCGGACACATGGTCATTATTTGATTATAAAATCTTTATTTCAATATAGTAGAGACACTGTTTCATAGTGTCTCTACGGGAGATCATTATTACTTAACGATCGCTTTAACAGCTTCTTCACCTTCAACAGCTACTACAACTACGCCCTGAGGAGCAGCAATTGTTGCATCGCTTGAAGTGATAACTGTGTTAGCAACTGTCTGGCCCAAGATGTTAGTGATAACAACTTTCTTACCTTCAGCGTTAGCTACACGTACAGCACCCTGCAAAGCGATTACTGTAACTTCAGATGTTGCAATTTCTTCGTTGTCTGTTGCCAGCTGATCGTCAACCTTATTTTCAACATTGAAGATCAAAGCTCCGTCGCCACCTGTTGCAGCATGTGAGAATGTAGATGATTTGTCTGTCAAAACCACACAACCATTCTGAATCTTCAACCATGCAGCATTTTCAGGTGCAATAATCTTATTGTCATAGTTGTTCGATTCGAACAAGAACTGATTTTCTACGCCTTCTTCCGTTACATTACCTGCATTTTCCGGATGTACATAACGGAATGACCAAGTGTAATTCTTATGTTCGTTACCGTCAAGTCTATTCTTGATCAAATATGATTTAGAAGCAAGATTTTTCACAGAATCATTATAAGCTTCCAAAGCATCGAAGCTAATCTTATCGTTAGCCAAAGCTACGAATTCTGCCGGCAGGATCCACAACGTATCGGCAACACGGATACCTTCAACGAAACCTACGCGAGTATAACCACCCTTGATATCTGCATAAGGTTTGTCCTGACCGTAAACATCTACAGAATCCTGGAAACTTACCAAATATTTAGCTCTTTCGAAGCCAGGGATAGCCGGAGTAGCGTGAACACAATGTTCTGCGTCTGTAATATTACCGTCTTTGTCTACGTGAGGACCATCTTCCGTACAAGGTTTACCCGGAGTTCCAGCAAAATCGTTATGTGCAACCGAAATCAAGTATTGCGGTTTGATATAACCAGCACCACGATTAACCCAAGCAGTATCGATCTGGAATGACAAACCTGTTGCTTTGTCAGCTGTCCACATACCCAGATAGTCAACATTAGCATCAGTCAAGTTACTATTGTTTTCATCCATCAAGTATTCCTTACGGATAGTTTCGAAGAATCTCAAGCTGTCACGGCCGTCCGTTGCGCTTTCACTCAGTGCAACGTTGTTGAAACGACGATACAACGGAGTTGTAGAAGGTTCAACAGTGAAAGCAGAAGTTCTTGTTTCATTCAGCAACTGAACTTTCAGACCAGCACTCATACCGTCATCAGCGATACCGACTTTCTTCGTAACACCTGTATTTTGAATTTCAGTAGCATGAGCAGTTCTATTATAATTAGATTCGACGATAGCATAGAAGTCTTTACCATCATAGTGGTTGTTTTCTTTAAAGAAGAATGTATCAACAACCATATTAGAACCATAGTTTGCTACACCCATTGAATACTTGCTTCCATAAGCTTCAACCAAACGATCCTGTTCGTCTTTAGCAATGACATAATTCGTTCTTTCCAACTGAGCCAGTCCCGGAATCTTTTTCAAAAGAGCGGCATCAACATCGATACCATATTCGTATGTAGAACCTTCAACCAAAGCATAATCGCCGGCATCCTGCTTAACATAGATCAAAGAATCTTTACCTGTACCGTTAGCAATCCAATATTCCATTGAGAACGGGTTCAGATAATTGAATTTATATCTGTTGACCAACAAATCATTTGAGTCGATATGTTTGTAACCTAACTTCTTATCTTTGATGATTGCAGAGTCTTTGATCTGAACAAACGTTACGTTGTTCAACATATCAGCACCCGTTGTAAGTGTATAGATTTCACCATCTTCATTCAAACGGAACTGAACGTTATCCCAATCTTTCGCATTCGGGAATTCACGGTTTACAATTTTAACCGGAGAAACCGGTTGAGATACCTCTGCATTCAATGTTTTTGTAATAACCCACTGGTATGCAGGCATGTGCAACGGTTCCTGTTCGTCCAATGTCACCCATTCGATTGCATATTGTTTATTACCACCTTCTGCATTTTTATGAATAGGAGCAGCCAATACCTGACCCTTTGCATTCTTGATGATATACAAACCGTTGTCAACAGAAGTCTTATCGCTAGTTACGAAACAGCCTTTCAGACCGAAACCGATCTTTGTATTAATAGGTTGTTCTCCAATTGTAGCAATACGATCCGCAACAGTAAAGTTCTGCAACTTAACATGCAATTTAGCAGCAACAGCATTACCTTCAGTCTTAAACGGATCTACAAACTTATCACCATAATTATAAATTTTTCCTTTCGATGTACCATCAATTTCGCTCCAATACTTTTCAGCATTCTTATCTGATTTGTAACGAGCCTGTTTAACCTGGATACGCAGTTGATCCAAAGAAGGACGATAAGTAAATAAGAACTTGTGCTGATTTACTAACAATGAGTTATCAAAATCTTTTTCTTTAGCCATATCAGTCCAGCCAAACTTCAAGAATTGAATACCAACACCATTAGCAGCAGTATCCACTTTCAAATAAGCATTTGCATCGGATTTAGAAGTCACATATACGAAGTTATGATCAGTATCTGCTGCAACTCCTTTAGCGACAAAAGCAGTCGTTGAGAACGGATTGACATCTGCATTTGCATCCGGAGTAAATGTAAGCACATTCTTATTATCTTTCAAATAAGCATTAATTTCAGCCGCACTCAAAACGTAAGTACCTGCATCATAAAGAGTAAATTGAACTCTCTCCGATTCTGATCGGGCAACAGATGCTTTTACTTTTTTTGCCTTAAGGCCTCCATTTTCACCTTTTACCAATAAAAGAACATTATCAGCTTCTTGATAAGTAAATAAAGGCATATTACCTTTCAAATTTTCCTTGTATTCCGGAGAAAATGCCCAACCGCCAAAAGTTTCGCCAACAGACAAATTAGTCTTCGTTTTTTCTCCTACCTGTAAACCAACAACATCTTCTTCTGAAATAGCTAAAAATTCACCAGTTGCTTTATTTACAAAGTCATAGATCGGTTCTTTGCCTTGACCTTCTTCCGTCACTTGAACACACCACAGAGAAGCCTGTAAATCAAAGCCATCATTTACGTTCTTTAATACATACTTGCCATCTTCTATAACAAGCACCTGAGTACCAACTCTCAACTGATACACTCCACTCAAAGCCGCCTTATCCAACTTAGCAACAGCTGTAGCACCAACTCCCACAGCTGCATCAGTGAGGTCAATCGCATTTACAGCTGAAAAAGCTGAAGAGAACAGTAAGCTAGCACACAAAAGAGTAGAAAACTTTTTGTTCATAATTCTAAATTTAATATTAATACTAATGTTTATAAAAGTTCAGTTCTTATCGTACGTTTGTTAACTATTGTATCTTGAAATCGAATACGTACGTTTTTTTTCGTCATTTTTTTGGAGCATTCAGTAAGTTCGTGAGCAAAAGAAGGTTTTTTGTACATATTAAGCTATCTGATTGATAAGAAAGAATATAGAAAAGAAAAAAACTTTGAAGAAAGAATTGCAGGTTTAAAAAGTATATGTATTTTTGTAGCTGAAAAATGACGAAAAAAAACGTACGTTTTCATTAGTCATTTCTAAAGCTCCTCTTATTTTTCTATATATCAACATCTTAAATACGATCACACACCCGATTTCACTCTTAAAATTCTTCATTTACGCGTACATTATATAAATTAGTATATCTTTATTAATCAACCCATTACAAAAACTGTCAAAATGCAAAAAGCACCTTTTTTGCGAATTACTACCCAAAACAGCCCTTTTCAGTCCCTAAGCAAGACGGATATTTTCCTAAAATCCACTAATCATTCGTTTCCTGCCGCAAAACAAATGTGTCTGCGGTCGAAACTTTTATTTCAATCGTTGGAACTAAAGTTTCTACATGGTGGAATCAAGGTCCCAAAACGAGTAACTATATGAAACTTTAGTTTCTAACTTTTTTAGCTGAAACTATCCGACTTACCGAATTTACTAATTCTGTAAGCGCAGTCTGCAGAATCTATTTTTTATGTATCTTTGGCTATTCAAACACCAAGACAAGAGAGAAAAGCCTATGTATAAGAATGGTAAATATCGGGAAACCGATAAAATGAGTGATCTGATCTGTGAGAATTATCCGATGGTGCTCGTCATGAGCCGCTTCGGTATTGCACTCGGATTCGGAGAAAAGAATATCGGAGAGGTATGCCGCCAAAACGGTGTCGATCCCTGCACGTTCCTGACCGTCGTAAACTTTCTGACGGAAGAGATATCCGCGCCGATGACAAACATTGACAAATGTCTGTCGATCGAGGCTTTGATCACTTATCTGCATAATGCACACGCCTATTTCCTGGACTTCCGGCTGCCCCATATCCGCCGTAAACTGACCGATGCTATTGCAGACTGCCCGAAAGATGTGGCGTTCGTTATCACTAAATTTTTCGACGAATATGCAGCAGAAGTCCACAAACACATGTCGTATGAAGAAAAGACAGTATTTCCATACGTCCGGGGATTATTAAAAGGGATAAAAGACCCGAAATACAACATAACGATCTTCCGAAAACATCATGATCAGATCGAAATGAAGATTATCGAACTGAAAAATATCTTGATCAAGTATTATCCGGGACCCGGAAGCAACCTGCTGAACAGCGTCTTGTTTGACATCTTCGCGACCGAACAAGATCTGGCCTCCCATAACCACGTAGAAGACTATCTTTTCGTCCCGGCGATCCTGACTCTTGAAAAAACAATACAGTGATGCCTATGAGCGCCTTATTAAACATAGCGATTGCCGAACCGTCTGCCATCATCCGCAGTGGGCTCGAAGCGGTATTAAAGCGAATTCCCGGATTCCGCATCCAGATCATCGAAATTGCCACTGCGGAGCTTTTGCAAGAGACACTTCGCTCACACAAACCAGACATACTGATTATTAACCCGTCACTTCCCGGTTACTACACCATTCAGCTTCTCAAGGAAGAAACCGGCTGTACGGAAATGAAATGCATAGCCCTGCTGTATGCCGTCGCTGATCATGCCCTGCTGCGACCTTACAACGACCAGATCAACATCTATGACAGCCCGGACGAGATCCGCCACAAGCTGGAACGCCTCCATACGTCACCGGAAGAGGAAACCGAAAACGAAGAACAGCAGACGCTCAGCGCACGCGAAAAAGAAATCGTGGTCTGTGTCGTCAAAGGGATGACAAACCGCGAAATAGCCGACCGCCTGTTCCTTTCCACACACACCGTTGTTACACACCGACGCAACATCGCCCGGAAATTGCAGGTACACAGTGCCAGTGGTCTGACCGTATACGCCATTGTTAACAAATTAGTTGAACTAAACGATATCAAATTATAATCCATGAAGAAAAACAAACTCGCCGTCCTTACGTCATGCCTTGTCCTGTCAGGGACATTCTGTACGCAGGCACAAAACAAAACGCCACAGGAAATCCGGATACCGGATACTTACAAATTAACGAACAAGTCTATCTACCGGAATGGCTGGATAGATTTCAACAAGAATGGGAAAAAGGATGTATATGAAGATCCTACGGTCCCGATCGATGCACGTGTCGAAGACCTCCTTTCGCAGATGAATGTTGAAGAAAAAACCTGCCAGATGGTTACGCTCTACGGTTACAAGCGGGTGCTGAAAGACGACCTGCCGACATCGGACTGGAAAAAACAACTCTGGAAAGACGGCATAGGAGCCATCGATGAACATCTGAACGGTTTCCAGCAATGGGGACTTCCTCCTTCCGACAACCCGTATGTCTGGCCGGCTTCCCGTCATGCCTGGGCTTTGAATGAAGTACAACGGTTCTTTATCGAAGAGACACGCCTCGGCATCCCGACCGACTTCACGAACGAAGGCATACGTGGGGTAGAAAGCTATATCGCCACCAACTTCCCGACACAGTTGGGATTGGGACACACCTGGAACCGGAACCTGGTTCATAAGGTCGGCTATATCACCGGGCGCGAAGGACGGTTGTTGGGATATACCAATGTCTATGCTCCGATCCTCGATGTCGGGCGCGATCAACGTTGGGGACGCTATGAAGAGGTATACGGCGAAAGCCCATATCTAGTAGCCGAGTTAGGTATCGAAATGGCAAAAGGAATGCAGACCGACCATCAGGTTGCCGCCACTTCCAAACACTATATCGCTTACAGTAACAACAAAGGCGGACGCGAAGGGATGGCACGCGTAGATCCGCAAATGTCACCACGCGAGGTCGAGATGATCCATGTCTATCCCTGGAAACGGGTGATCAAGGAAGCCGGGATCCTCGGAGTCATGAGTTCATACAACGATTACGACGGATTCCCCATTCAGAGCAGCTATTATTGGCTGACGACACGTCTGCGTGGCGAATTCGGTTTCCGCGGATATGTGGTATCGGACAGCGACGCCGTCGAATATCTTTTCTCTAAACACGGAACTGCCGCCGATATGAAAGAATCCGTGCTACAAAGCGTATTGGCGGGATTGAACATACGTTGTACATTCCGCTCACCGGATTCATACGTCCTGCCACTTCGCGAACTGATCGCGGAAGGAGCTATTCCAATGTCCACCATTGATGACCGAGTGCGTGACATCTTGCGCGTCAAATTCCTCGTTGGATTGTTCGACCATCCGTATCAGATCGATTTGAAAGAGACCGACAAAGAGGTAAACTGCGCCGAAAACCAACTGGTAGCCTTGCAGGCTTCAAAAGAATCGCTCGTTCTGTTGAAGAACCAGGATGCCGTCCTTCCTTTAGATGTAAACAAAATTTCCAAAATCGCCGTATGCGGTCCGAATGCAGATGAAGAGGCATACGCTTTGACACACTACGGCCCGCTTGCCGTAGAAGTGACAACCGTGTTGGAAGGCATTCGGAATAAGGTAAAACCAGGAACGGACGTGCTCTTTACGAAAGGTTGTGATCTGGTAGATGCCAATTGGCCGGAATCGGAACTGATCCGTTATCCGTTGACAGCCGAAGAACAGAGCGAGATCGACAAAGCGGTGGAAAACGCAAAGAAGAGCGATGTGACTGTAGTCGTGCTGGGCGGAAGTAACCGCACCTGCGGAGAAAACAAATCACGTTCCAGCCTCGATTTGCCAGGCCGCCAGCTTGACTTGCTACAAGCTGTCGTTGCCACTGGAAAACCGGTCGTATTGGTGCTGATCAACGGACGTCCGTTGTCTATTAACTGGGCGGACAAATATGTTCCGGCTATCCTCGAAGCCTGGTATCCGGGTTCGCAAGGCGGTACGGCCATTGCAGACGCTCTGTTCGGCGACTATAACCCAGGTGGAAAGCTGACCGTTACCTTCCCGAAGACAGTCGGACAGATTCCGTTCAACTTCCCGACCAAACCGAATGCACAGGTCGACGGCGGACGCAACAAAGGATTGGACGGCAACATGTCCCGCGTGAACGGTCCGTTGTACCCGTTCGGCTACGGATTGAGTTATACGACTTTCGAATACTCAGACATTTCGATCCAGCCAGCTATCGTGACACAGGTTCAACCGGTCACCGTCCGTTGCAAGGTGACGAATACAGGTAAACGTGCCGGAGATGAGGTAGTACAGTTATATGTACGCGATATCCTCAGCAGTGTTACGACCTACGAGAAGAACCTCGTCGGCTTCGACCGTATCCATCTGAATCCGGGAGAAACGAAAGAGCTTACCTTCACTATCGAACCGCGCGACTTGCAGCTGCTGAATAGCGATAACCATTGGGTGGTAGAACCGGGAGACTTCAAGGTTATGGTCGGAGCCTCATCCGAAGACATCCGCCTGAACGACCGTTTTACGGTAGTGGAATATGGTAAAGAGCAGGCAAACATATCGGCAGCTTCCCGACAGCAGAAATCAGTTATTGCCAGCTCTACTCAGGAGTCTGCTCCGTCAGTATTAGACGGCAACCCATCTACGGCTTGGAAAGCCAACAAGGGTGAATACATAACTTTTGCACTCGAAAACAACGCCTCTCCTAACAACATCGCGATTGCCTGGAAAGAAAAAAGCAAAGATGCCAAATTTGAAATCCAACTCTCCGGTGGCGGAGGCCAGTTCCTGACCGTATATGAAGGGACGGTAGAAGCTACGAACGAGCTGACGAATTACCGGTTCAAAGGCACGACCGCCAGTGATATCCGTATCGTAATAACCTCCGGCAATGCAAGTATCTCGGAAGTAAAAATCAAGGAGTTGAAAAATTAAGAATTAAGAATTAAGAAATGGTGTCTTATGCATTCATTTCTTAATTCTTAATTTTTAATTCTTAATTTATAAATAGATTTCCCCAAAGAACTCCGGACAATGGAAGTTCGGAGAAGGAAGATCAATCGGACTCCAACTTACGAAATGCGGAAATTCCGTATCGTCCGCACATTTATAGAAGTTGCCCATTATCTTTTCCGGTAGGTTGTCAGGATCGAGGCCCATCAACCGGAAAGGAATGGCAACCACCAACTCCCAGCTATAAACCCCCAGTTTCTCTGTAAAAGCGACATGAGGAAGACTTGAAAAACGACGTATCGAAGCATACTCTTCGGGGGTCAGAGATTTCTTCGAATCACGCGATTCCCGATAGGAAGCATCACATGTTCCGATACAATTAAACTCGAAATTGTAGTAATTGGGATCATTCACCCGCTTCATAAAAAACTCCACGCAACTATCTTGATAGACAGGTGAACCATCCGTTTCATAAAGAGCTTTCAATGAATTGCCTTTTACAAAGTAACGAATATACAGATTCACTTTCGATCTTGCGATATCGAAAGCCACGATAGGCTTATAGGAATATTCCTCCCAGTTAATCACATCGATCGACTCTCGCTGGGCCTTTTCCATCAAAAAGCCTACGGACGACAGATCCAGTACGTCCAGCGTTTCCAAATAAGGGACTTTCAGTTTCTTCATTATCAATTATAGATTTGGAGTAATGGTAAATGTAAATAAGAAGTCAGCAATACGGATAAGACTCCGATTATAGCCAAAACAATAATGACCGATCCTACAATCCTATTCAATAACCATATACCTCGCACGTTAAACCATTTTTTCAATTTAGCAACTATATAAGTGATTCCGAACCACCAGAGAACAGCCCCCACCCCAATAAAAGCAATGCCACCCGACAGCATCCAAACAGAATGTTCCGGCAAGACAAAACCAAAGCGGGCAAACAAACCAATATATAGCAATACGATTAATACGTTGCTAAAGGTAAGAAGAAAAGCTGTAATAAAATCCTGAGTGAAAGATAACTTTTTCTCCCGTTGTTTTCTAAGATTCCGGACAGGATTGGATTGGAAAATATAATAGCCGAAAATACCCAATACGATACTGCCGATCAATTGCAAAGGAGCCTGATTCGCCTCCACAAAGTTCACCACAACTCCCATCCCCAAGCAAGTCAGTGCAGCGTAGATCACGTCTGACAGAGCAGCCCCTAATCCGGTAACAAACCCATGCCAACGTCCTTTGTTCAGCGTTCGTTGTATACATAGCATACCGATCGGACCCATCGGGGCGGAAACCAGTACGCCAATAACAATTCCTTTACTTATCAATCCCAGCATTATCCTTCTATTTTCTGCCTAATGATTTGCAAAGATAACGCAAACCGGGAGCAGAATAAAATGAACTCGTCCATTTTTAACCAAAAAACACCTGCAGGAATGTTTTTTAGATTACCTACAGGCGTTTTCACACTTTATGTAAAAAGGCTATTTAGCTTTTTCCTTTTCCAATATAGCTTTCAACTTTGCAACGATTTCGGGATGTTCGGCCGCCAGATTCTTCTTTTCTCCGATGTCCTGCTTCAAGTTGTAAAGCTGTTCTTCCTTGCTGTTGCCCAACTCGATATTCGTCAGTTTAGCATAAGCAGCACCATTACTCGGAGCTATGTACTTCCATTCGCCGTCGGAGACAGAAAGAGAACCGGCAACTTCGACCACATAGTCGCGCCCTTTCAGATCCTTCCCCAAGAATGCGTCCAGATGATCCCGGCTGTCAGGACCGGCCCCTTCTTCGAGCGGCTTGCCCATCAGGCTTGCCATGGAGGCATACAGGTCGATCTGTGATACCAATGCGTCGGAGACACCCGGTTTTACCTGAGCCGGCCAGCTCACAATCATCGGAACACGCGTACCGGCTTCGAAGATACTGTATTTACCACCACGGAACGGCCCCCAGGGTCTATGTTCGCCCAACAATTCCACAGCCCGGTCTGCATAACCGTCATCCACAACAGGACCGTTGTCGCTACTCAACACGATCAAGGTGTTTTCGGCAATACCGGCTTTTTCGAGTGCGCCCATTATTTCGCCTACAGTCCAGTCGAATTGCAACAAAGCGTCGCCACGAGGGCCCATGCCGCTCTTTCCGACAAAACGGGGATGCGGCCAACGGGGAACGTGCGCGTCATTGGTTCCGACATACAGGAAGAACGGTTCATCTTTGTGGTTTTCAATAAATCGGACAGCTTTGCAAGTGATGCTGTCTGCAATGTTTTCATCTTCCCACAAGGCCTGCTTGCCCCCTTTCATGTAGCCGATACGCGAAATGCCGTTCACAATCGCCATATCATGCCCATGGTTCGGACTCGGTTTCAATTTGGTAAGCAATTCCGGATGGTCTTTTCCCAACGGTTCGCCAGGGAACGGTTTTTCATAGCTCACTTCAATCGGATCATTCGGATCAAGATTGACGATCCGCTGATTCTCAACCCACACACAAGGCACACGATCGCCTGTGGCAGCCATTATATAGGAATAGTCGAACCCTATATCTGAAGGTCCCGGCGTGATAAAGCCATTCCAATCCTGTCCTCCCGTCCTGTCAGACAATCCCAAATGCCATTTACCTATAGCACCTGTTGTATAACCACACTCACGAAACATATCGGCAACAGTCGGCTGTTCGGGACGAATGACCATTCCGGCATTTCCAGCCGCAATCCCCGTGTCATTCCGCCTCCAAGCATAATGCCCCGTAAACAGCGAATAGCGCGACGGCGTACTGGTCGCAGCCACTGCATGCGCATCCGTAAAACGGACACCTTGGGCTGCCAGGCGTTCCACATTCGGCGTATGGATCGTTTTTGATCCGTTGCAACTCAGGTCGCCATAACCGATATCATCGGCTATCAGGAAAATAACGTTCGGCTTCTTCTGTTGCTGTGTTACTTTTTCTTCCGCCTTTTGTCTGTTTCCAGAACAGGAGGCCAGCAAGGTAGCTCCTATTCCCAATACGATTGTTGATTTCATGATAATAAATTAACTGTTAAATGATAAACCCTTTCTCCATTTTGAGATTGTCAATCCGAGAATCCCGAAAACGTCCTCCACACTCCGACAATTGTTTTTCAGCAAATCTCGCCGGGAGCTATAACCTTATTGTTGACAAATATACAATAAAACGAAGTATATCACAATTTTCCAAGATTGTAATCTGCATACGAAGTTTTCTGCTAATCCTCTATCACTCTATCACTACAAAGGTTGTAGCTATTCATATTCAAACGTCCAAAGGCAGTGATACAGGACGTTTTCCCCTATCACTCCTCTATCACTTCTAAAACAGGACGTTTTTGTCATACAATTGAAAACCAACACATTACCTTCTATTACTTTTGAAAAAGCATATAAAATAATCGAATAAACAAATGTAAAAACGAATATAACAGGTATTAAATTGGTGGAATACGGTTCTTCATTCCACAAAAGCTATCTCTTTTTTTAGCAAAGACAAGCACATCATTCCGTAAACACCCCCATGTTGCCATCCTTTACACCCAGGTGTAGAGAGCCGGTACATCCGGGTGTAAGAGGGGGCAACATGGGGGTGTCCGGCAACTAAAGTACCATGCCGGACAATAAAAACCACCCGGTTTTACCTATTTTATAGCCGTTTTTACATAAAATAATCGAGTGATTTATAAGGATGGAAATCGGGTATTTATTGCTTTTGTTATTTGTAATACGCTACTATACAGATGTGTATAAGCGCAATTTCTGTTTTCCATCCAAATTGCCTGTGATAGGGTAGTGATACCGTAGTGATAGAGAAAACGGGCATATATCACTAACGAAACAGGTTGAATATCAATCGATAAAAAAGGAATCAGTGATACAGTGACAGAGGAACACCGTTTTGACATACTTCAATAAACAATTATTTGTAAAATGGTTTCAATATATTCCCTGCCGAGCCATACGCTCCACATTCGGTGTCCTATACCAGTCGTTCAACGCACTGCGAACCAGATTACTTCCCTTATCCGTCAAAAAAAGGCAAAAAGGTATCCATTACTCCCATATCATCCACCAAGAATAACACAATATTAGGAAATTCTTGTGCCAGAAGCAACCGACTCGAAAGAAGTAACCGATCATCAAAAACTCTCCTTCCGGACCATTTTTCCAGATTTCCATTCCGTAAGGAGAAAAGTAACTTTTAGGATGTCCGATATGATTCCCAGCGATATTAATATCCATACCGTTCTGCAATGGATTTTCTGTCACATGCCATTTTCCTATATGGCAAGTCTGGTAGCCTGCTTTTTTCAATACTTCCGGAAGAAGCCGGACACCCGGCTCCAGAGCTGTCCGGTTGGGATATCTCCAAAGCATTAAGCGAGATACGCAACCACTTGGTTCGCCTCGATATTCTTGCCATACTGATCTGTCTGATCGACAGTTCGTCCGGCCATTAGTTTTTTGACATTTTGCGCAAGTCCCGCCAGTTTCCCTATCGGGCACCATCTGCGAGGCTCCGTTTTTAACCGAAAAAGGCCTTTGTTGGAACAAATTTATTTTCTTCAACAGATTTAAGGGAAATTCGGTTAGTAAGCACTATCTTTGCACTTTGTAAGCGAGGGGTATCCTTATATTATCCCCCGTATGAACGGAATACCATTAATAAATCGACGATATGATTCTATTCTTTCAATCTCCAACAAAGACGGTGTTAGCTGTGGAGGCTGCACACGCTTTCTCTCCTGAAGATGTAGAAAAATTAGTTTGGGCTTTTAGCGAGGCAAAACCTCTCCAGGCTGAAACATTGGAAGGCTGGTATGTTGGTCCACGCCGGGAAATGATTACCCCGTGGAGTACGAATGCCGTGGAAATCACCCAGAACATGGGACTCACCGGTATATCACGCATCGAGGAATACTTCCCCGTTTCTTCCGGCGAAGCAGAACATGACCCGATGTTACAGCGTATCTATGACGGTCTGAACCAGGACATCTTCACGATCAGTAAACAACCGGACCCGATTGTTTATATTGAGGATATCGAAGCCTACAACAAACAGGAAGGACTGGCATTGAGCGATGAAGAAGTAGCCTACCTCAACGAAGTAAGCCAAAAGCTGGAACGCCGGCTGACCGACAGTGAAGTATACGGTTTTGCACAGGTGAACTCGGAGCACTGCCGTCACAAAATCTTCGGCGGTACATTTATTATCGACGGAGAAGAGAAAGAAAGTTCTCTCTTTAACCTGATCAAGAAAACATCGGCGGAGAACCCGAACAAATTGGTTTCCGCCTATAAAGATAATGTGGCTTTCAACGAAGGCCCGGTGATCGAACAATTTGCTCCGGCCAGCGGCGACAAACCGGATTTCTACGAAGTGAAAGAAATCAAATCGGTTATCTCACTGAAAGCTGAAACCCACAACTTCCCGACAACAGTCGAACCGTTCAACGGTGCGGCTACCGGATCGGGTGGTGAAATCCGTGACCGCCTGGGTGGTGGAAAATCATCCCTGCCGATTGCCGGAACAGCCGTTTATATGACATCTTATCCGCGTACGGAAGGTGCACGCGAATGGGAAAAGATCCTCGACCCGCGCCCTTGGTTGTACCAGACTCCGGAACAAATCCTGATCAAGGCCTCCAACGGTGCATCCGATTTCGGCAACAAGTTCGGACAGCCGCTGATCTGCGGTTCGGTCCTGACATTCGAACACGAAGAGAACAAGAAGAAATATGCTTACGACAAAGTGATCATGTTGGCCGGCGGTGTCGGTTATGCTAATATGCGCGACGCGTTAAAGGGCGATCCCGCACCGGGCGAAAAAGTTGTCCTGTTAGGTGGTGACAACTACCGCATCGGTATGGGCGGAGGCGCTGTCTCTTCCGTAAACACGGGCCAATATACCAGCGGTATTGAGTTGAACGCCGTACAGCGCGCCAACCCGGAAATGCAGAAACGCGTTTCCAACGTAATCCGTGCGATTGCCGAATCGGACAACAACCCGGTAATCTCCATCCATGACCACGGCGCAGGAGGCCATTTGAACTGTCTCTCCGAATTGGTGGAAGCAACCGGCGGACATATCGACATGAGCCAGTTGCCTGTCGGTGACCCGACACTTTCCGCAAAAGAAATCGTAGGTAACGAAAGCCAGGAACGTATGGGTTTGCTGATGAAGGAAGAAGATGTTGCCCGTGTACAGCGCATTGCCGACCGCGAACGTTCTCCGATGTATGTGGTAGGTGAAACGACCAACGACATGAAGTTCGTCTTCGAACAGGCCGACGGCGTGAAACCAATCGACATCAAACTGGAATATATGTTCGGTAAACCGCCAAGAACGATCATGAAGGATCATACGGTCGAAGAAACATACGCTCCAGTCGTTTATAAAGAATCCGAACTGCATCACTATCTGGAAAATGTACTTCAGTTGGAAGCTGTTGCATGTAAAGACTGGCTGACCAACAAGGTGGACCGTTCGGTGACAGGCAAGGTCGCACGCCAGCAGTGCCAAGGCGAATTGCAGTTGCCGCTGAGCGACTTGGGTGCTGTAGCACTGGATTACCGTGGAAAAGCGGGTATCGCCACATCTATCGGGCATGCTCCGCAGGTAGCGATGATCGACCCGGCTGCCGGTTCTGTCATGGCGATTGCCGAATCATTGACAAATATCGTTTTCGCTCCACTGTCCGACAAGCTATCAGGTGTATCTTTGAGTGCCAACTGGATGTGGCCATGCCGTAACGAAGGCGAGGATGCCCGCCTGTACAAAGCGGTCCAGGCTGCTTCGGACTTCGCTTGCGCACTGGGCATCAATATCCCGACCGGTAAAGACTCTCTGTCCATGACACAGAAATATGGCGACGACAAAGTGATTGCTCCGGGTACGGTGATTATTTCTGCCGGTGCAGAAGTCAGCGACATTCGCAAGATCGTATCTCCGGTATTGGCCCACGAAAAGAATTCTTACATATATTATATTGACTTCTCGTTCGACACGATGAAGTTGGGCGGTTCCGCTCTTGCACAGGTTCTGAACAAATTGGGCAACGAAGTCCCGACGATAAAAGACAGCGAATATTTTGCCGACGCATTCAACGCCGTACAAGATGCCATCCAAAAAGGGTTGGTTCTCGCCGGACACGACATTTCTGCCGGTGGTATGATCACGGCATTGCTCGAAATGTGTTTCGCCAACGTGGAAGGCGGTCTGGAAGTGAACCTCGACAAGTTGTCGGAACAGGACATTGTCAAGATTCTGTTTGCCGAAAACCCGGGTATCCTGGTCCAGGTGAAAGACAAGAAAGCATTCGAAAAGTTGATGGAAGAGGCAGGAGTAGGTTTTGCCATTATCGCCAAGCCGACTTCCGAACGCCACATTCTGGTTTCCAAAGAAGGCGTCCAATACCACTTCGGCATCGACTACATGCGCGACGTATGGTACGAATCATCTTATAAACTGGATATCAAGCAGAGTGGTAGCGTATGTGCAGGCAACCGTTTCGAGAACTACAAGATGCAGCCACTGGAATTCAAGTATCCGAAGAGCTTCACCGGCAAGCTGTCTTCTTACGGCCTGACTGCCGATCGCAAAGGAAAGAGCGGAATCCGTGCCGCCGTAATCCGTGAAAAGGGTTGCCAGTGCGAACGTGAAACGTCTTATGCACTGTATCTGGCAGGTTTCGATGTGAAAGATGTTCACATGACCGACTTAGCTTCCGGACGCGAAACATTGGAAGACGTAAACATGATTGTATTCTGCGGTGGTTTTTCCAACTCCGACGTTTTAGGCTCTGCCAAAGGATGGGCCGGAGGTTTCTTATTCAACGAGAAAGCCAAGAAGGCGCTGGATAACTTTTATGCACGTCCTGACACCTTGAGTCTGGGTATCTGCAACGGTTGCCAGCTGATGGCCGAGTTAGGGGTTGTTTATCCGGAACATGAGAAGAAACACAAGATGTTGCACAATGATTCGCACAAGTTCGAATCGAACTTCATCTCGGTCGAGATCCCGAAAAACCATTCTGTCATGTTCGGTTCTTTAAGCGGTTCCAAATTAGGAATCTGGGTGGCTCACGGCGAAGGCAAGTTCTCTTTCCCGTATGAAGAAAAAGAATACCATATCGCACTTAAATACAACTATGAAGGCTATCCCGCCAACCCGAACGGTTCGCCTTGGGCGGTTGCCGGTGTCTGCTCTCACGACGGACGCCATCTGGCAATGATGCCTCACCTGGAACGTGCGATGTTCCCATGGCAATGCGGTTACTATCCTGAAGACCGACGAAACAGTGACGAAGTCACTCCATGGATCGAAGGTTTCGTGAACGCACGGAAGTGGATAGAAGAGCATAAGAAATAATATTTGGATAGGAAGTTGCGTTATAATAATATAGCGCAACTTTTTTTATTTATGAAAGGTTTATCTATTACTCATTTAAATATTATCCATTATGAAAAAGATTGCTTTATTATTGTTGATGTTCGTGGCGTTTCAGGTCAGTGCACAGGATTTCCATTTCTTACCGAAGATCGGATTGAACCTTGCCAATATGACAAATAGTGACGGAAGTATGAAGCCTGGGTTGAACGTCGGGGTTGCCGCCGAGTTTCCTATCAATCCGCAATTTTCCATCGAGCCGGGAATCTATTATTCCATGCAAGGAGTGAAAGAATCAGAAGGCGGAATCTCCGGCAAAATCAAAAACGATTACATAAACATTCCTATCTATGCAAAAGCCTATCTATACAATGGCTTTTATGCATTTGCGGGACCACAATTCGGTTTCTTAGCCCGTTCTAAAGCAAGCGCCTCTTATAACGGTACTGACATTTCGGTCAATTCGAAAGATGCATTCAAAACATTTGATTTCGCACTAGGAATCGGCGTCGGCTATCAATTCGATTTAGGCTTGCTGGTTTCAATGAACTATAATATAGGATTCACCAATACCTTATCCGATGGCGACATCACATTAAATGGCAACTCCATGAATTGGGATGGGGAGAAATCCCGTAATGGCGTCCTGCAGATCAACCTCGGTTGGAGATTCTGAAATATCCGCTTGCCGGTATAAAATCCGACAGACATCCATTTTGAAACGGATAGGCTTCGAAGAACATTCGAATGCTTATCCGTTTTTTATGCTGCCCGACATTATAAATCACGGATTCTTATTATTGCGTCTTCCGTATTAATCCCTATCTTCGCGACCTAAACAATAAACAAGTACACTGATTCATGAAAAAGTTGCTATTTATCTTCTTTACAGCAGGTCTTATACAGGGATTTAGCTCTTGTTCCCACAAAGACACTCCAGATAATGCACTTGCATTGATCCCACAGCCCCAAGAAATGAAAGTCGGGACGGATCATTTCAAACTGACTCGCCGGGCAGCTATCACACTCGACACATCCAATCCTCAGTTAATAGGGATAGCTCGGTACTTCAACAATAAAGTTGCCCCCGCAACAGGTTTTGAAATTCCGGTTGAAAAGCACGGCAACATTGAATTTAAGCTGACCGACAATACCGCTTTCGGTGCAGAAGGATATCGCTTGCAGGTAAAACATGGCGATATCATCATCACCGCCCATCAACCGGCCGGGATCTTCTACGGGATACAGACTTTATTGCAGATGCTTCCCCCCGAAATAAAAAACAGCCAGAAACAAAAAGGCATCGACTGGACGGTTCCCTGTACCGACATCACCGACAAACCCCAGTTTGCCTGGCGCGGACTTATGCTTGACGTCAGCCGCCACTGGTTCACTAAAGAGGAAGTAAAGAAATACATCGACGAACTGGCAGAATACAAAATGAATGTATTCCACTGGCATTTGACCGACGATCAAGGATGGCGTCTGGAAATAAAATCCCTGCCACGCCTGACAGAGGTTGGCGCCTGGCGCGCTCCGCGTGTCGGGCAATGGTGGCAACGCGCACCACAGCAACCTGGAGAAGAAACGACCTACGGAGGCTTCTACACACAGGAAGATGTGAAGGAAGTATTGGCATACGCTGCAGAACGCTACGTACGCGTCATTCCTGAAATAGACGTGCCGGGACATAGCCTGGCAGCACTCGTCGCCTATCCTGATCTGGCGTGTATGAAAGCACCATCGGCTGTCGGGGTCGGCAACAAGTTTTACGGCGAAGACGAAAACACACTTTGTGTCGGCAAAGATGCCACTTTCGAGTTTATGGACAAAGTCTTGACAGAAGTTGCCGCCTTGTTTCCGGATGAATACATCCATATCGGAGGAGACGAATGTTTCAAAGGTTTTTGGCACAAATGTCCACGTTGCCAAGCTCGCATGAAAGCGGAAAACCTGAAGAACGAAAACGAACTACAAAGTTACTTTATCCACCGTATGGAAAGCATCTTGAAAGAAAAAGGGAAAAAACTGATCGGCTGGGACGAGATTATCGACGGCGGGCTGGCTCCCGATGCTACCGTTATGAGCTGGCGCGGTATGGAGGGCGGAATCAAATCAGCAAAAGCCGGTCATCATGTGATCATGACACCGACCGAACATTGCTACATCGACCTCTGGCAAGGAGAACCATCTGTCGAACCGGACACCTACTCTATGTGCCGCCTGAAAGATTCCTACAGTTTCAACCCAGTTCCCGACAGCGTGCCGGCCGAAATGATACTAGGAGGACAAGGCAATCTCTGGGCTGAATCCGTCCCCACTTTCCGTCATGCCGAATATATGACCTGGCCACGTGGATGGGCACTTGCCGAAGTCCTTTGGACCGGACCTTCCAAGACGGATTGGGACAGGTTCTGGCCACGTGTCGAACGACATTTCGTTCGTGCGGACCAGGCACAGATCAACTATGCACGCAGCATGTACAATGCCATCGTCACTCCTTACTATACTGAAGATGGTGTTTTGGAGATCAAACTGGATAGCGAACCGGGCAATCTTGACATCTACTATACATTCGACAATACGGACCCCGACAACTTCACTCCGAAATATGAAGCTCCGCTCCGAATACCAAAGAATGCGACTTGGTTACGTATTGTCACTTATCGGGACAACAAGCCGATTGGCAAAGTTATAACATTGACAATCAAAGAACTTGAAAAGCGGGCGGATAACACTCGCCATGTCGTCGGCAACTTGTAACATAAATGTAACATATATGTCGTAAATGCGAAACAGTATTCTCGTTCCTTTGTAAATAAAATCATAGAGTCCAAAAAGTTAGGAATGAAATCAGGAAAGATTATTGCGCTTGGCCTGTTGGCGCTGCTTCCAATTGCGATGAAGGCACAGGAAGCTCAGGAAATAGAAAAACTGAATGCTCGTATCGATTCACTTTCGCAGGAGACGACAACCCTGGATAAAATCGTCCGGAAACTCAGCAAATTCAAAGTATCCGCTTATATCCAAGGACAATTCCAATACGGTCAGGAAGATGCCACCCTGAAAGTCGGTGACAAGAACGAACATGAAGACAAAGGTTTCAACCGTTTCGGCATCCGCCGCGGACGGTTGAAATTCGAATATAATGACGGTATCGGAACCGGTGCTGTACAGATCGAAGCCAACGACAAGGGTGTCAGTTTCCGTGACCTTTACATCGGTATAAAAGATCCCTGGACAAAACGCTGCCAACTGATGGCGGGTGTTTTCAATCGCCCTTTCGGTCACGAAATCGGCTATTCGACTAGCGGATTAGAATCTCCCGAACGTGCCACCATCATCCAATACTTCTTCCCCGACGAACGCGATTTAGGCGCCATGCTGACACTCCGGGCTAAAGAAACAAGCCCGATCGGTTTTCTCCGTCTCGATGCCGGACTGTTCGCCGGTAACAGCATCAATCGGGAAACAGACAGCCGCAAAGACTTCATCGGCCGCTTGGGAGCCGAAAAGAAAATCGGCAACTGGGGAAAATGGGGATTAGGCGCCTCCTACTACAACGGCGGAGTTTACAACCCGACGACAACCGCCTACGAACTCCAGGATAAAAAATTCATCGCAGTCGACAAAGGAGAAACCGGTACATACATGAAACGTGAGTACATCGGCTTGGACGCTCAGTTCTCATTCAAAAACAGTTGGGGAACGACAAGCTTGCGCGGTGAAGGACTGTTAGGTACACAACCGGGTATCGCCGGCAGCAGCAAAAGCCCCAACACAGGGACACGCCCGGCCAATGAACCGGAGAACTCCCTGTTCAAGCGTCCTTTCATCGGCTACTTTTTCTATTTGGTGCACGACATCGGAACCACTCCTTTCTCTGCCGTCTTGAAATACGACGTTTATGATCCCAACACCAAGTTGAAAGGGAATGAGATCGGCATTGAAAACAGCTTGACCTCCAAGACCGACCTCGCCCAGAGCACACTCGGCATCGGCGCTTTGTACCGTTTCAACAAGCATATCCGCGTGCAAGCCTATTACGAGTTCAACTTCAATGAAAAGAGCGATTTCGTAAAGGGATATGAAAAGGACAGGGAAGACGACGTATTCACCTTGCGTCTGCAATATAAGTTTTAATACAAACGTAACATCTGTTTCACACGCTTGCAACACTCCTGTATTTACTTTGCATACAGAAATTTAATTCAAAACAGAGTAATGAGAAAGACAATTGTTATGGCCGCAGTAGCCGCCTGTATGTTTGTATCGAACGTGTTTGCACAGAGAATTAAAGGGAGCGACACTTGCCTTCCCTTAAGCCAGACGGAAGCAGAAAACTTCATCAACAAAAATAAATCGGCAAAGATAACCGTGACGGGCGGCGGCTCCGGCGTTGGTATCTCAGCCTTGATGGAAGGGACAACCGATATCGCCATGTCTTCCCGTAAGATGAAATTCGATGAAAAAGTCAAATTGCAGGAAGCAAAGAAAAGCACCAAAGAAGTGGTGATCGCTTACGACGCACTGGCGGTAGTCGTACACCCGTCCAATAAAGTGTCCAACCTGACGCGTGAACAGCTGGAAGGCATTTTCACAGGAAAGATCAAGAACTGGAAAGAAGTGGGCGGCGCCGACATGAAGATCGTAGCCTATTCGCGCGAAACGTCTTCCGGAACATACGAATTCTTTAAGGAAAGTGTCCTGAAGAACAAGAACTATATGAACGGCATCCTCAGTATGCCCGCAACAGGAGCCATCATTCAGTCTGTCAGCCAGACAAAAGGAGCCATCGGCTATGTCGGCTTGGCTTACATAAACAAAGAAGTAAAACCGATTCATGTCTCTTACGATGCAGGCAAAACATTCACCGAGCCATCCTTCGAGAATGCAAAAAACAAGGCATATCCGATCGTCCGTCCGTTGTTCTATTACTACGATGTAAAGAATGAAGGCAAAGTGAAACCCTTTATCGATTATATCTTATCGGCTGAAGGACAAGCAACGGTTAAACAGGTCGGTTATATCCCGGTAAAATAAGTCAAAAACCATATAGCTCCCGCGCTCGACGCGGGAGCGCGTTAAAGCCGGCCATATACATCTGATTGATATGGCCGGCTTTTTTGTGTCCCCGCGTCAAGCGCGGGGACAGGAGGGAATGCACAATTATTATTTATTTGTGCAATAATATTGATTAAACCTGCACATTTTTTGGTTTATTGTGCTACCTTTGCCACATATATATTTTTTATTTACACATTTTACTTACATGAAGACATTAACAATTGGGGATCTGAAAACCCGCATTCCAATCATCCAGGGTGGAATGGGCGTAGGAATCTCTCTATCCGGCTTAGCCTCAGCCGTTGCAAATGAAGGTGGGATTGGCGTTATCTCCGCCGCCGGTCTCGGTCTCTTATATAAGAAACTTTCTCCCAACTACACCGAAGCCGGAAATCTAGGCCTTGCAGCCGAGATCCGGAAAGCCCGCGAAAAGGCCAAAGGCATTATCGGTGTGAATGTGATGGTCGCACTTTCAGACTTCGCCGAACTGGTGAAAACCAGTATTGCGGAAAAGGTAGACATCATTTTCAGTGGCGCCGGACTACCTTTGGACCTGCCGTCTTTCCTGAAGAAAGACAGCGTGACGAAGCTCGTCCCCATCGTTTCCAGTGCACGTGCCATCCGCATCATCTGCGAAAAATGGAAAAACAACTACGACTACCTTCCCGATGCCGTTGTGCTGGAAGGCCCGAAAGCAGGCGGCCACTTAGGATACAAGGAGAACCAGCTGGAAGACGAGCATTTTTCACTCGAAGAACTGCTGCCTCAAGTAGTGGAAGAAGTTTCCCACTTCGAAGAAAAATATAACAAGAGAATCCCGGTAATTGCAGCAGGAGGCATTTACACGGGTGAAGACATCAAACGCGTGATGGACCTGGGAGCATCGGGCGTTCAATTAGGAACCCGTTTCGTCACCACTACCGAGTGCGACGCTTCCGATGCTTTCAAGGAAAGCTACGTCAAGGCACAGGAGAAGGATATCGAGATCATCAAAAGTCCGGTCGGAATGCCGGGCAGGGCAATCCACAGTCATTTTCTCGAAAAGGTAAAAGCCGGAATGAAACAGCCGAAGGTCTGTCCTTTCAACTGCATCAAGACGTGCGATATCTCGCGAAGCCCCTACTGTATCGTAACAGCCCTGTACAATGCCTTCAAAGGAAACTTCGAGAACGGCTACGCTTTCGCAGGAAGCAATGCCTGGCGGACAACCCGCATCATGTCGGTGAAAGAAACGATAAGCGAGCTGATCAACGAGTGGAAACGCTCTGACCAACCGACTCTTTCCTCCCGATAAACAAAAAGTTTCATCGGCTTGGAACTTTTGTTTCCCGCCGATGAAACTTTGGTTTCTTGCTGATGAAAATTTATTCTCCTGCAAATGAAAATAAATCGTTACCTTGAGAAAAAAGTGAAAACATTATCATTTATTCTCTTTCTTCTTCATATTCATCTCGATGACAAAAGACACAAGTAGACCAATACCCCCAAAGAGCAGGACAGAAGCACCGTAAACGGTACCGGCGACATCGCTACGATACCAACCACGCCAGCCGTCGCTCAAGAAAAGATCGTCACCACCTCCTACTGCCAAAACCGTGCTTATCAAAAAGCCGACCAACAGCCCCAGCCCGATACCTGTCAGCAGACAACCTGCTTTCAGAGAACTGAAAGAGATATGGTTTCCTTTATAACTCGGCAATCCCAATTTTCCCTCGAACGCAGAAGCATCCAGTTTGTCACCGATCTTTTCGATAATAGCCAACCGCTCTTTTCTACGCACAAACAATTCAAACAAACCGTAAATAGCAGCAAAAACAATTCCGGTAGTCAGCGGAACAACAATAAAATCCATCATAACTATACTATTTTAAATGATTCATTAATTTCTTTGCTACTTTTGACGCACCTCTTTCCGAAAGGTTACAGATCGGAAAGAAAAAATATTTTTTATTTTTGCCGATGCAAGTTGTAACCTATTCGCCCGGCTTGCGTCCATTATAATACGATGGAGTTGTATACCGACACATATTATATACAAAGGATACAAGCGGGAGATACGGCATGCTTTGCCTGCCTTCTGGATAAATACAGCCGTCCTGTTCATTCGTTAATCTTAAAGGTGGTCAGAAACCGGGAAGATGCGGAAGAACTGGCACAGGATGTGTTTATGAAGGTGTTCAAGCACCTCTCTTCGTTCAAAGGGGAATGCAGTTTCTCCACGTGGATCTACCGGATCGCCTACAATACAGCCATCTCGGAAACACGGAAAAAGAGACACGAGTTTCTGGCGATCGAGGAATCGGTTATTAATAATGTATCGGAACAAGAAGTAGCCGAAGCACTAGACAGGACAGACAGTTCCGACCAGATACAGATGCTCGATGCCGCCCTCGCCCAATTGCCACCCGATGAGCGGGCGATCATCCTGCTCTTTTATATGAAAGAAAAAACGATCGACGAAGTGGCGACGATCACCGGATTGACTGCATCTAATATAAAAGTGAAATTGCACCGCATACGAAAGAAACTGTTTTTTGTATTAAAAGGGATGGAGGAACAATAAAATGACAGAGAAGAATGACATATTGAAAGACCTGTTTAGCCAGATGCCGGAAGAGGAGCTTCCGGCTTCGTTCCGAGCCAACGCGATGAGGCAGATCATGGCCGAAGCCGAACGGATACGCAAACGCAACGAACGCTGGGGATGGATTGCCGTCATCGCCGCCTCGCTGCTTATGGTCGGTATCGCGATCGCTTCATTCCTTTATATGAATATTCCCCCAATATCCGTACAGATCCCCAATATGAGCACACTCCCTTTCTATGCCTATATCGGGATGCTTGCCCTCATCCTGCTGGGAGCCGATTACAAGCTCAGGCAAATATTCGAAAGGAGGCAAACGTCCCAAAAAGAAAAGATGTAAGTAGCGGTATTACAAGCCCAAAAGATTGTTTTTTCCATGCAAAAAGTCTTGCAAGTCAGAAAAAAGCATTACCTTTGCCCCGATTTTTGAGAGATGACAACATAATGTCTAACTTACTAATTAAAACAAACTTAAGTATTAACAATTAGAGAATGGAAAATTTAAAGAACATTCAGCCCATTGAAGATTTCAACTGGGATGCTCTTGAAAAGGGCGATTCTTACGGTGAAGTAAGCAAGGACGATCTTGTAAAAACGTATGACGAGACTTTGAACACAGTAAAGGACAAAGAAGTCGTTATGGGAACCGTAACTGCAATGAACAAACGTGAAGTTGTAGTAAACATCGGTTTCAAATCAGATGGCGTTGTATCTATGGCAGAATTCCGTTACAACCCGGATCTGAAAATTGGTGACGAAGTAGAAGTCTACATCGAAAACCAGGAAGACAAAAAAGGACAGCTGATCCTGTCTCACAAGAAAGCACGCGCTACACGTTCTTGGGATCGTGTAAACGAAGCTCTTGAAAAAGACGAAATCATCAAAGGTTACATTAAATGTCGTACGAAGGGCGGTATGATCGTTGACGTATTCGGTATCGAAGCATTCTTGCCGGGTTCTCAGATCGATGTCAAGCCGATCCGCGACTACGATGTATTTGTAGGTAAGACAATGGAATTCAAGATCGTTAAGATCAACCAGGAATTCAAGAACGTTGTTGTATCTCATAAAGCTCTTATCGAAGCTGAACTCGAACAGCAGAAGAAAGACATCATCTCCAAACTTGAAAAAGGCCAGGTACTGGAAGGAACAGTCAAGAATATCACTTCCTACGGCGTATTCATCGACCTGGGTGGCGTAGACGGTTTGATCCATATCACAGACCTGTCTTGGGGCCGCGTTTCTCATCCGGAAGAAATCGTTCAGCTGGATCAGAAGATCAACGTGGTTATCCTTGACTTCGATGATGAAAAGAAGCGTATCGCTCTCGGCTTGAAGCAGCTGACTCCGCATCCTTGGGATGCTTTGGATCCGAACTTGAAAGTGGGTGACAAAGTAAAAGGTAAAGTTGTCGTTATGGCTGACTACGGTGCATTCATCGAAATCGCTCCGGGCGTAGAAGGTCTGATCCACGTTTCTGAAATGTCTTGGACACAGCACTTGCGTTCTGCTCAGGACTTCATGAAAGTTGGTGACGAAATCGAAGCTGTTATCCTGACCCTGGATCGCGACGAACGTAAGATGTCATTGGGTATCAAACAGCTGAAAGCTGATCCGTGGGAAGATATCGAATCTCGCTTCCCGGTAGGTTCTCGCCACATGGCTAAAGTTCGTAACTTCACTAACTTTGGTGTATTCGTAGAAATCGAAGAAGGCGTAGACGGCTTGATCCACATCTCTGACCTGTCTTGGACAAAGAAAATCAAACACCCGTCAGAATTTACTCAGATCGGTGCTGAAATCGAAGTTCAGGTTCTGGAAATCGACAAAGAAAACCGCCGTTTGAGCTTAGGTCACAAACAACTGGAAGAAAATCCTTGGGATGTATTCGAAACAATCTTCACTGTAGGTTCTATCCACGAAGGAACAATCATCGAAGTACTGGATAAGGGTGCTGTAATCTCTCTGCCTTACGGCGTAGAAGGTTTCGCAACTCCGAAACATCTGGTAAAAGAAGACGGTTCTCAGGCTGCTGTAGACGAAAAACTGCAGTTCAAGGTGATCGAATTCAACAAGGAAGCTAAGAGAATCATCCTTTCTCACAGCCGTATCTTCGAAGATGAACAGAAAGGCGCTAAGAAAGAAACTGGCGAAAAGAAATCATCTGCAAAACGCGGTGGAAAGAAAGAAGAAGAATCTGCAATGGTAACCGGTCCGGTTGAAAAGACTACACTGGGTGACATTGAAGAACTCGCTGCCCTGAAAGAAAAATTGGCTGGTAAATAATTACCGTCTTTTCAAATAAAACAAAAGGAGATGTCCATCCGGATATCTCCTTTTTTATTGCCTGAAAAAAGAATAGAGAAAGTGCTCTTAGTCTACCTCCTTGATCACTTCCTCTACCTGTTCCTGTTCACCGTAATATTGGCAACTTTCGCCGATACCCAACAAAGCATTCACTTCATGACGCTTGTCCAGGTCCGTAAAATAAGCGTCCACTACCTTATAAATATCGAACCCGTCCGTTGAACCGGCCGCCAGATTCAATGATTCTACCAATTTACCTGTAGCTTTGCGAATTTCAGCTTTACTGATCAAATGAAACTCGTTGTTGTGAATTAATTGACTCTTTCCCATGATGTTTGATTTAAAAGTTATACTTGTTCTTCATTAATAACCATTCCTCAAAGCGGTAAGTTTAATCTTGCTGCTTCGTTTCATGCACTAAATATACAAACATCCTCGGATCTTTCAACCTTTCAAGCCTTTTATTTTCAATAAACATGAAAAACAAATCCGATCCCGACCTCACGATATTCCATGATGAGCAAGGAGAAACCGGATCTCCAAACATAGAATAAGTTCTATTCTATTTGGTATTGTAAAAATTAATGCTGAAATTTGTTCACAGATAATATAAAAGATATGGGCACGAACGAAGATAACTACAATGTAACTATTCTGATCGCAGAAGACGAGGAAAGTAATTTCCTACTATTAAAAACCATCTTAAAAAGACACTGTAACGTTCTGCAAGCCAGAACCGGCCTGGAGCTATTGAAAGTTTTTGCTGAAAAAGGAGCCGATTTGATTTTGCTGGATATAAAAATGCCGGAAATGAATGGTATAGAAGCTCTGAAAGAGATTAGAAAGAAAGACACGAACATACCGATTATCATGCAGTCCGCCTATGCCTTCGAAAATGACATGGAAGCCGCCCGTGCTGCCGGAAGCAACGGATTTATCACCAAGCCCATCAATATCGTTGAACTAAAAAAAACGATCTCCAAATTCTTGCCGCAGATAATCTGGTAAGAAGCTGAAAGTCGACATATTATAAAAAAATGGAATAGCCATAACGATTGTTATGGCTATTTCATTTTTTGCTTTTCCACAGACACCTTAACCAGCAAACCCTCCCCTTCATTTTTATTAAAAACCTTTCATTTTACGGAGATATCCGCATTAATTTTCTTTATAAACTCCTCCCGAACAAAACATTGAATCTCCGGTTTAAGAGGTGGGTAAAATTATTTTTCACAAGAAAAACTATACCCGACCGGCACTAATGGATTTTCATATAGAACGAAATATACTTTATTACAAACGAAACTAAAATGAACAGAAGTCAGCTTATCAATATCCTGGCTCAAAAAACAGGATTAAACAAAAAAGATGTCAAACGGACAATCGATGAAATGCAAAAACTAATTATCCAGGAAGTCAAAGGAGGTCAAAGAATCTGCCTGCATGGTTTCGGCTCATTCAAACCTCGTTTTCAATCCAGCCGCCCAGCACGAAACCTGAAAAACGGTACATCCGTACAGCTGTCTCCCAGGACCATCATTCATTTCAAATGCGCTCCCCACCTGTTGGAGCAGATGAACAAATAAAGAATAAAAAAGAGACTCACTTTTACAAGTAAGTCTCTTTTTTATTTACTCAGCTATTGTCGGGGTGAGAAGATTCGAACTTCCGACCACACGCCCCCCAGACGCGTACTCTAACCGGGCTGAGCTACACCCCGTTTTTGTTTTACGGCTGCAAAGGTAACTATTTTTCGTTATACTCCAAAGCTTTCACGATAAAAATCCAGGGATTCGAGTATTTTCTCCTTACTCACCTGCTGATTTATCTGAACATCACCGACTTGAGAAAGCAAGGTGAAGTTGATGATTCCCGCTTCATTCTTCTTATCGTGCGTCATCAGCTCGTATAAGGTATCATAATCCTTGCAATCGAACACGAAAGCCGGATAATACTCCTTCAAATAATAGACGACCTGACTCAGTTTCTCCATCGGGAAACCACATACTTTATGAGACAGGTACAATTCGCTGACAATACCGGCGGCAACAGCATGGCCGTGCAGCAAAGGACGGTCCTTCTTAAAGGACAAACTTTCGTAGGCATGACCGATCGTATGGCCGAAGTTCAGCGCCTTACGGATGCCGTGCTCCTTCGGGTCTTCCTCCACGATACGTTCCTTTACGGCTACGGATTGGGCGACCATCCTGTTCAGAAAAGCATAATCGATCTTCGCGTCGAGGTCGAACAGCAGGACGGAAGCGTAAATATCCATCGAACTGATAAGCGCATGCTTGATCATTTCGGCATAGCCGGAAAGCAGATTGTCGCGGTCGAGCGTACGCAAGAACTCACAATCGATAAAGACACATTCGGGTGGATAAAAAGAGCCGACCTCGTTCTTCAGGCCGTTGAAGTTAATCCCGGTCTTTCCCCCCACGGCCGCATCGACAGAAGCCATCAGGGTAGTCGGGATATTGACGGTCCGCAGTCCGCGTTTGAAAGTCGCACCGGCGAAGCCTCCCATATCGGTAATCATACCGCCGCCCAGATTGACCAAAAGCGAATTTCGGGAAGCCCCTTCGTTCGAGAGACGCGACCAGATATAGGCGACCTGTTCGATGTCTTTATGAGTATCACCCGCCTGCACGGTAATGACCGGGGTATCCTGCAAAGCTGGGATATCTTTTATCAGCGGATAACACTTTTCTTGCGTGTTCGTATCGGTCAGGATAAAGAGTTTATCATAACTCATGGAAGCAAAGAATGCCTGCAAATCGGCTTTGAGATCCTTGCTGATTACTACTTTTTGAGCGGCCATAATGTCCTTTTTATTATAATCGTTGCGACAAAGGTATTATATGTTATCCGATTATCAAAACAGGGAAAAGAAAATTCCATGCCTATGGAACAAAAGCTTCATAGGCATGGAACAAAAGTTTTCCCTGCATGAAACTATCATTTCCTGCAGGGGGAACGTCTCTTTCTTCTTATTTCAGACCGGCTGCGTCCAAGATATGTTCGATGGCTTCACCCAGTCCGGCTACATTCTTACCTCCGGCTGTTGCAAAATGAGGCTGACCGCCTCCGCCGCCTTGTATCAGTTTTGCCGCTTCTTTCACCAGTTTGCCGGCATTCAAGCCTTCAGCCACCAACGGCTCGCTCAGCATAACCATCAACGCGCATTTCTCACCGTCTTTGATTCCAGCCACGAAGAAAACCTTTTCCTCCGTATTGCTTTCACCCTTGATCTGGAAAGCCAGGTCCTTGATGGCATCCACGCTGGCCTCGCCACGGAAAGCGATCACTTTGACACCATTGCGCTCAACGGCTTTTGCGATCAGTTCTTTCTTGAGCAACTGCACTTTCTCTTTCACGTAGTCGCTTACCTGCTTCTTCAGTTCGGCATTCTCTTCGATGGCCTTCTTGATGGTTTGAGACAGGTTCGGCACATTGTTGAACATCGCACGCAGTTCACGCAGGGAATCCTGCAACATGAAGGTGTAGTTTTCAGCCGCTTCGGCCGTTACCGCTTCGATACGGCGCACACCTGCCGCGATGGAGCTTTCGCCAACCACACGCAGGGAGCCGATCATGCCGGTTGCAGGGATATGCGTACCACCGCACAACTCGATAGAGTTGCCATATTTGACCACACGGACTTCATCGCCATACTTTTCACCGAACAGAGCCATAGCGCCCAATGCTTTCGCTTCGGCAATCGGCATATTGCGATGCTCTTCCAGCGGATAGTTGGCACGGATCTTTTCGCTCACCAGCTTTTCCACCTTACGAATTTCTTCGTCCGTCACCTTCTGGAAGTGGGAGAAGTCGAAGCGCAAAGAGTCGGGAGATACATAAGAACCTTTCTGTTCGACATGTGTTCCCAGCACCTCACGCAACGCCTCATGCAGCAGGTGAGTGGCAGAGTGGTTACATTCGCACTGGATACGTTTCTTCTCGTTGATCTTGGCAGTAAAAGTCGCCGTCACATCCTTCGGCAATTTAGTGACCAGATGTACAGGCAAGTTGTTTTCGCGTTTCGTGTCGATCACGTCGATCGTCTCGTCGTCAGCAATCAACCAACCGGTGTCGCCGACCTGTCCACCCATCTCTGCGTAGAACGGAGTCTGGTCCAGAACGATCTGATATAAGACCTTATTCTTCTGCTTGATCTGGCGGTAACGCAGAATTTCGGCATCGCATTCGAACAAGTCGTAACCCACGAAATTGCATCCGCCCTCTTTCAGCACCACCCAGTCGCCGGTTTCGATGGCGGCAGCGTTACGGGCACGGTCCTTCTGCTTCTGCATCTCGACGTTGAACTCGTCGATATTGGCTTCCATACCGTTCTCACGCAGGATCAACTCGGTCAAATCCAACGGGAATCCGTATGTGTCATATAATGTAAAGGCATCTACGCCGCTGATCACGTTCTTTCCGGCAGCCTTTGTTTCTTCCATCTTCTTATCCAGCAAACGGATACCGGTTTCCAACGTACGCAGGAAAGATTCTTCCTCTTCCTTGATCACCTTCTCGATCAACGTCTTCTGCGCGATCAGTTCGGGATAGGCGTCTCCCATTGTTTCGATCAGTACGGGCAACAACTTATACATGAAGGATTCTTTGCGATCCAGGAACGTATAGCCGTAACGGACGGCACGACGCAGGATTCGGCGGATGACATAACCGGCCTTTGCATTGGAAGGCAACTGGCCATCCGTAATCGCGAAAGCGATCGTACGGATATGGTCGGCGATTACACGCATAGCCACGTCCTGTTGTTTGTCCTTGCCATAAGCAGTACCCGCCATATCGGCAATCACTTTGATGATCGGCTGGAATACGTCCGTATCGTAGTTGGATGTCTTACCCTGTAAAGCCATGCAGAGACGTTCGAATCCCATACCGGTATCGATCACACGGGCAGGCAGCGGTTCGAGCGAGCCGTCGGCCTTTCGGTTGTACTGCATGAACACCAGGTTCCAGATTTCGATCACCTGCGGATGGTCTTTGTTCACCATGTCCTGGCCGGGGATAGCGGCACGTTCTTCTTCCGGACGGAGGTCGATATGGATTTCAGAACAAGGACCGCAAGGCCCCGTATCACCCATTTCCCAAAAGTTATCGTGTTTGTTGCCATTGATGATATGAGCTTTCGGCAGGAACTTCTCCCAATAGCCGGCAGCCTCGTCGTCGCGCGAAAGGCCTTCGGCAGGACTTCCTTCGAACACGGTGGCATACAAACGGTCGGGATTCAGTTTCAACACTTCGACCAGGTATTCCCATGCCCAGTTGATCGCCTCCTGTTTGAAATAGTCGCCGAACGACCAGTTTCCCAACATTTCGAACATGGTGTGGTGATACGTATCGTGTCCGACCTCTTCCAGGTCGTTATGCTTTCCACTCACACGAAGACACTTTTGTGAATCCGCGACACGTGGATATTTACGGGGTACGTTCCCCAGGATTATATCTTTGAACTGGTTCATACCTGCATTGGTAAACATCAATGTAGGGTCGCCCTTCACCACCATCGGAGCAGAAGGCACAATCTGGTGCTGCTTGGAAGCGAAGAAGTCTTTAAATGATTCACGGATTTCTTTTGCTGTCAACATAATCTATTCTATATAGTCTCGTTAATATTCTGAAAAACAATTTGCAAAAGTACAGCAAATTATTATTTTTGCACGTATCCAAGCAAGAAAATATTTGATGAAACTATTTAAAAGCAGAAAAACATATTACTTATATAACCCCAACACGCTCAGTTACGAGCGCGTTTACCCCTCCGCCAAAGACCGTTTTTTCGGTGTGCTCCGCCACCTGAGCATCGGTATCGTGATCGGCGTAGGCATTTTCTTTATCTTTTCGCGCACGTTCGACTCGCCGGTCGAATCGCTTTTAAAGAAGGAGAACAAGCTGTTGCAGACACAATACGAAGTGCTTTCGTTGCGCCTGAACAATGCGCTGGAAGTCTTGGATGACATACAGCAACGCGACGAGAACTTATACCGGGCGATCTTCCAGGCAGAATCGATCCCCGAATCCGTCCGCAAGTCCGGTTTCGGCGGGACCAACCGGTATGAACACCTGATGAACCTGTCCAACCCCGAACTGGTCGTCTCGACCACCCGGAAGATGGACATGCTGAGCAAACAGCTCTATGTCCAATCCAACTCGCTGGAGGAGCTGATCACATTGGGCAAGAACCAGGAAGAACGAAGCAAATGTATTCCCGCCATACAGCCGATTGCCAATAAGGACCTGAAACGTACGGCATCCGGCTACGGTGTGCGTATCGACCCGATCTACCGTACTCCCCGCTTCCACTCAGGCATGGACTTTTCCGCCAAAGTGGGCACGGAAGTCTATGCAACCGGCGACGGAGTCGTTACCTTTGCTGCCTGGAAACAGGGATATGGAAACTGCCTGATGATCAATCACGGGCACGGATTCCAAACGCTTTACGGCCACCTGAGCAAGTTCCGGGCGCGTGTCGGACAGAAAGTAAAGCGCGGAGAAGTGATCGGAGAAGTGGGAAATACAGGGAAATCCACCGGTCCTCACCTCCACTACGAGGTGATTGTCCGTGGCAAACACGACAACCCGTCCAAATACTACTACATGGACCTGACTCCGGAAGAATACGACCGTATGATACAGATTGCCGAAAATCACGGTCAGGTAATGGATTAAACATTGTTTAATACGATGGCATTAAATAAAGATAAAAATCTAAAGCTCTATTTCTCCATCAGCGAGGTGGCGCAGATGTTCGACGTCAACGAGTCTACCCTGCGCTTCTGGGAAAAGGAATTCGACCAAATACGTCCACGCAAGACAGGCAAAGGAACCCGCTCCTATCGGCAGGAAGACATCGACGCAATACGCCTGGTCTATCACTTGGTGAAAGAAAGAGGGATGACACTGGCGGGCGCCCGGCAAAAGCTGAAAGAGAACCCGGAGACAACGATACGCCACGAAGAGATCGTAAACAGGTTGAAACAGATCAAGGAAGAATTGCTCGCCATGAAGGAAGCATTCGAAGCGTTGGAAGCTTCCAAATAGCCCTTACACCATAAAAACGACTTTAAAGAATTAGCTTGTTACGCCGGAAAATCGTACCTTCGCAGCAATTTAATAAAAACAAGAAACATGGAAATTACGGGAAGAATCATCGCCGTACTGCCGGTTCAAGGCGGTATCAGCAAAAACGGAAACGAGTGGAAAAAACAGGAATATGTCCTGGAAACACATGACCAATACCCTAAGAAAGTATGCTTCCAGATTTTCGGTGCAGACCGCATCGATCAGGCAGCCATACAGCCCGGAGAAGAACTTACAGTATTTTTTGACATAGACAGCCGTGAATATCAGGGACGTTGGTTCACAAATATCAATGCATGGAAAGTGGAACGCCCGATGGCCGCCGCTCCCCAGTCGGCACCGGGAGCCATGACTCCTGAAAACGTAGTGCCGGCATCCGCACCTGCAGCATCTGCTGTTCCTGATTTCGGTCCGGCCAATCCGATTGACGATCTGCCATTCTAATAAACAAAAAGATCCTATCCTTTTGCGCAAAAGGATAGGATCTTTTCTATCGAAAGCTATACCTTTTAGGGCAAAAGGATATGGCTTTTTCGACTTAGTCCGCTACACGAGCCACAGACTGGATATTCTTTATCTTGGAAAGGACTACGCACATCCGCTGGATATCCTCCACATCGTGTACTTTCATCTTCACCTTTCCTTCGAACACTCCGTCTTTCGCCTCAATCAGCAGGCGGATGATATTGACATTGAAGTCATCGGATATCGTGCGGGTGATCGTGTTCAACACGCCAATCGAGTCGATACCCTTAATCTCAAGTGTCGCCTCGAACGAGGAATGATGGCTGCTCCATTCCGTATTCAGGATGCGTTCGCCAAAGCTGCTTTTCAGGCGCATGGCGATCGGACAGGAACGTTTGTGGACTACCACGTTGCCGTCATCATTGATAAAGCCCAACGACTCGTCGCCGGGAATCGGTTTACAGCAATCGGCAATGACGTAATTGCGTTCGAAAGCTTCCTCCTTCAGGATATAAGGCTTCTTCTTGTCATATTTCGGTTTTTCTTTCGGTTGTTCTTCTTCCTCTTTCTTCCCGGTAGTCGCTTTCGTTGCTACCCGGAGCGCCTGTTTGACGTACTTAAAGAGAACATTGTCCGTTTTCTCTTTCAGCAATTTGTGGATATTTTCCGGCAGGATCACATCCCCTTTCTCTACTGCATAGTAGAATTCTTCGCGTTTAGAGAAACCGAAATACATACATAGTTTGTCGATATTGGATGTATTTGCCTCCAAATTATTGCGTTTGAAAGCATCGATCACCTTAATTTCCCCTTCTTTTGCCGCCTCTTTACGAATCCTTTTCAGGTAAGCGTCAATCCTGGCACGTGCCCTTGCTGTCGTGACGAAATTCAACCACTCCGGTTGCGGGTTCTGCGAACGGGAGGTCAGGATCTCTACCTGGTCGCCACTTGCCAACTGATGGCTGAGCGGAACCAAACGATGGTTGACTTTCGCACCGATACACTTGTTCCCGATATCCGAGTGAAGGGCATATCCGAAGTCCAGGGCAGTAGCCCCCTGGGGCAACGTCTTGATGTCGCCTTTCGGGGTAAAGACGAATATCTCGGAGGTAAAGAGATTCAGCTTGATCGTATCAAGAAAGTCCAAAGCGTTCGGGTCCGGGCTTTCCAGTATCTCGGTAATGGTCTGCAACCATTTGTCGAGCTCCGTATCTTCTTCTATGTTATGCTCCTTATACTTCCAATGGGCGGCAAAGCCTTTCTCGGCAATCTCGTCCATACGGCGGCTGCGGATCTGTATTTCCACCCATTGCCCGTCAGGTCCCATCACGGTCAGGTGCAACGCCTGATAACCGTTGGCTTTCGGACGGCTCACCCAATCGCGGATACGGTCCGGTCGGATGCGGTAGATATCCGTGATAGCGGAATAGATATCCCAACATTGGTTCTTCTCATCCACCCCCGGCAGCGGGTCGAAGATGATGCGGACGGCATATATATCGTAGATGTCTTCAAAACTGACGCCTTTGCTCTCCATCTTGTTCCAGATGGAATAGGCGGATTTCACACGGGCACGCATTTCATAGTTGAGCCCCATCTCCTTCAACTTCCTGTCCACCGGCACGGCAAAATGCTCGAACAAAGTGTTGCGGGCTGCTTCCGTAGATTTCAATTTCAGATTGATAAAGGCATATTCCTGCGGATGCTCATACTTGAAGCTCAGGTCTTCCAGCTCCGTCTTGATGGTGAAAAGCCCCAGACGGTGTGCCAAAGGGGCATAAAGGTAAAGCGTCTCACCGGCTATCTTGAACTGCTTCGCGGGCAACATGGAACCCAAAGTACGCATGTTGTGGAGACGGTCGGCTATCTTGATCAGGATCACCCGGATATCGTCGCTCATCGTCAGCAACAGCTTACGGAAATTCTCTGCCTGTGCCGATGCCTGTTCGCCGAAGATACCGCCGGATATCTTCGTCAGACCGTCCACGATCTGGGCGATCTTCTCGCCAAACATGTCCTTAATATCCTCGACCGTATATTCGGTATCCTCCACCACGTCGTGCAACAAAGCCGAACAGATGGAAGTGGAACCCAGTCCCATCTCGCGGCAAACAATACGCGCCACGGCAATCGGGTGCATGATGTAAGGCTCTCCCGAACGACGCTTCACGCCGGCATGTGCCTGATTGGCAAAATTGAACGCCTTGGTTATGCGTTCCACCTTACGCCGGTGATTTGAATTAAGGTAATCCTGCAACAGCGCGTTAAAGCCGTCCTGAATCATCTGCTCGTCGGCCGAGAGGGCGGGTTTCGCCTCTTGGTCGGGCTGCATGCCTGCTGTGTCTTTTGTATCATTTATGTCGCTCATATCGAATGCCCTTCCGTTTTTAACGTGTATGTAGGCAAATATATATAAATATTTGCTTATATATCCCCGAATGCGACAGAAAAAGTCAAACGACCGGGATTTTCAAGACCTGGCCCGGCCGGATATCGGCACTGGTCAGCCCGTTGGCCCTCTGCAAGTCGTCTGTGGAAACTCCCGGATACTTCTTGGCAATGGAATAAAGGGAATCGCCGGACTGTACTTTATAAGTCAAACTTTTGCCTGAAACGCGGGCTGTCTGGTTGCTCTTGGTAACGACAGGGGTTGCTTTCTGTCCCGCTTTGACAGCCCCGTCCTTTTCGGTCTTCTTTGTCTTGACGGAAGCAAATGCGACACCTCCGTTATCGACGTGCAGACGCAAACGGCGACCTTTGGCAACACGGTTGGAACCGAGTCCGTTCCACTTACGGATATCCTTCGGAGTAACGCCGTAGCGGTTCGCGATGGTATAGATATTCTCACCGGAGGCTACCACATGGGTAATTTTCTCAAGCGTAAGATTCTTTGATCCGTCGGCAGCGTTGACCGGTATGCAGTTGGCCAGCAACTCCTCTATACGATGCGTATAGACCGAATCCTCCTTGTCAACAAACGCATAAGTCTGCGATGCCGGAAGTTTCAATACGGAAGGTTCCGTATTTCCCGGAATGATATCGCGTTTATATTGCGGGTTGAGCGCACGGAGCTGCTCGATGTCGATCCCCAGCACATCGGAAACCTGTTGCAGGTGAAGCATACTGTTCACCATAACCGTATCGGTCGCCAACGGCAGACTGGTCTGCATCGGGCAAATATTATGATCGCAATAGTAATTCATGATATAATTGGCTGCGATAAACAGCGGTACATACGAACGGGTTTCACGAGGCAAGTAGCGGAAGATCTCCCAAAAATCGGTCTTTCCCCCGGAACGGCGGATCGCCTTGTTCACATTGCCCGGACCACAGTTATAGGAAGCCAGCACCAGGTTCCAGTCGCCATAGATGGCGTACATATCTTCAAAATACTTACAGGCCGCCTCTGTCGCCTTCTCCGGATCACGCCGTTCATCCAACAGGCTGTTGATCTCCAAACCATATATCTTGCCGGTCGGAAGCATGAATTGCCATAACCCGCAAGCCCCCACACGCGAAAGGGCAACCGGATTCAGGGCACTTTCGACGACAGCCAGATACTTCAGTTCCAAAGGCAGATTATGCTTGTCGAGCACCTGTTCGATAATGGGGAAATAGAAATCCGCCATACCCAACATATAGCGTACCAGGTCACGCTTGCGTCCGGCATACAGGTCGATACAATCCCTCACCACCTCGTTGTAAGGCAAACGGATCACACTCGGCAGACGTTCCAAGCGTTCTTCGTAGACCGAATCGGGAAAATAGACATTCTCCGCATCATCGTGACAATACTCATCCACTTTCGAAAAATATTGCACATGCCAGGAATGGAGCAAACTATCCACGTTTGCATCGAGACTTTCAGGTATCAAGCCCACTACGTCAGAGAGCGAGTCTGCCGATAATGTCGAATGCTGCGGTTCGCCGAATATAGGGTCTTGTGCGCGGGAGACCTGCATCAGGCTGAACAGGCAGAATAGAATAAGTAGGTTTTTATTCATGATGTCAGAACTTAAAACTGCAATTCAATCCATACGAGCCCGGCGTATAGCGGGTCTTCGGGGTTACCTCCGGCGACCAGTGCAGACTCAGGTCCGGAGAAATGTCAAAGTCAAACAGTTGGGCATCCACATACGCATCGATAATACTGATCGCATATACCCCGACCGTAATGATAATGCTCAAATCCCTGTAACGGCGGAAATAATCTTTCCGGCGCTTCAGGTTTTCCTGGAACTGTGCATTCGAGACATACGTGCTCTCCTCACCGTTTCTGACAAAGATCGTCCAACTCTCCTGCCAAGGTCCCTCATACTTTTGTCCATCCTTCTCTGCCGCCAATACCTTTTGGTAATCCTCCATGATATCGAAGTAGGCAGTCGAATAGTCCTTATAATTCTTATTGTTCCAAGTGATGGCATACATACAGCCCATAAAGGCCCCATATACCAACGGGAGCTTCCAATACTTCCTGTTATATATCTGTCCCAGACCCGGCACCAAGGCATACAGCAACGCTTTGTTAGGATCGGGTTTGAACTCCTTCAGCTTCACCTTCGGTTGGGGAAGCGAGTCGGCAGCCGAAAGCACAGCCTTCACTGTCGAATCGGCCTTGGCCGTTTCTCCGGGAACCACAGCCGTTACGGCCGAATCGGAAGATATCACCGTATCCTGCTTTGCCGTTATCGTCCTCTGCGCATGGCCGGTCCATACCGAACCGCACAGGAGGGCTATTATCCACAAAATTGCTTTCCAGTTTCTCATTTCAACTTATCCAACAAGCCGATCAGTTTTTCCAATTCATCTTCAGATGCAAAGGGGATCGTTATTTTACCTTTTCCTTTTTCGTTGCATACCAATTGGACCTTCGTATTAAAGAAACTGGACAGATGGTCCTTCAGCAAGTTGAATTCCTCGGGAAGTTTCGGTTTCCGCTGGGCAGGCTTTTCCTTCCTGGCCTGTTCGAGAGCCGCCGCATCCACTCCGCCACGTACTATTTCTTCGACGTTACGGACAGACAGTCCATCCGCCAATATCTGTTCGTAAAGAGCCAACTGCACTTCCGGGTCCTCGACAGGGAGCAGTGCACGTGCGTGCCCCATATCGATCTTCTTATCCTTCAGCCCCACCTGTATCTCGGCAGGGAGCTTCAAGAGGCGGAGATAATTGGCAATCGTCGCCCGCTTCTTGCCGACACGCTCGCTCAGCTTTTCCTGTGTCAGGCCGTAACTGTCGATCAGCTTCTGGTAAGCCAGGGCTATTTCTATCGAGTTCAGATCTTCGCGCTGGATATTCTCGATCAGAGCCATCTCGACGACATTCTCGTCTGCTGCGGTTTTGATATAGGCGGGGATACGTTCCAAGCCAGCCATCAGGGAAGCGCGATACCGACGTTCGCCGGAGATAATCATATATTTGTCCGTTCCCGTTTCTTTCAGCGTAATCGGCTGAATGACACCCAATGAACGGATAGAAACGGCCAGTTCTTCAAGCGTCTCTTCTTCAAAAACAGAACGGGGTTGATCCGGATTGGGCTGAATCTTACTCAGCTCTATTTCACTAATAGACGACGAACCGCCCGTTTTCAGGTCATCCATCGTTATCAAAGCATCCAATCCGCGGCCAAGAGCCGATCTTTTCATTACCATAAACTTTCGAATTTATGATTTATGATGTATGATGTATGATTTGAAAAGACAAACAAATCATACATCATACATCATAAATCTATTTGTTTTTATCTATCAGCTCTTGTGCAAGCTGCATGTGATTCAAAGCTCCCTTCGACTCGGCATCGTAAAGCAGCACGGGTTTGCCGTAGCTGGAAGCTTCGCTTAATTTGACATTACGCTGAATAACGGTCGTGAAAACCAGGTCCCGGAACGGACGTTTCACTTCTTCGTATATCTGGTTGGCCAGACGGAGACGCGAGTCATACATGGTCAGCAGGAAGCCTTCGATTTCCAAAGCGGGATTCAGCTTCGATTTGATAATCTTTATCGTATTCAACAGTTTACTGATCCCTTCCAACGCAAAATACTCACATTGCACGGGTATCATCACCGAATCGGCTGCCGTCAAGGCATTGACCGTGATCAATCCCAAAGAGGGAGAACAGTCGATCAGGATATAATCGTACCGTTCTTTCAGCGGGACCAGTATTTGTTTCAATATCTGCTCCCGGTTCTCCATGTTCAGCATTTCAATCTCCGCGCCTACCAAGTCGATATGCGAGGGGATAATATCCAGTCCCTCCACTTCCGTATTGGTAATCGCACCTTTCGGATCGTCGCCGTTCACCACACATTCGTAGATCGACTGCTCCACGCTGCGGATATCCACGCCCAGTCCCGACGAAGCGTTAGCCTGCGGATCCGCATCGACCACCAGCACCTTTTTCTCAAGTGCCGCCAGCGATGCAGCCAGATTAATCGTTGTGGTAGTCTTACCTACCCCACCTTTCTGATTTGCTAAAGCGATAATCTTTCCCATACTTTGTCTATTTATTCGGGGGCAAAACTAAACATTAAAAACCTAACACAAATCAGTTTATCCAAAACAATGCCTGTTTTGTTGAAAAGTCACCTTATCTGTTGATAACTTGCAAATATAAACAGAATATTCAATAACTTGTTTCAAATGAGCGCGATGGTGGGTATTTTTTAGGAATGATAACGAATCCTATAATAAAGAAAGAAAAGAGTTATAATCCAAGATACGTGTTTCATTGTGCTTACCTAACACAAGCAAATCCTTATCGCCCGATATGATATAGTCGGCAGGAATCGTATCGGCTAATGACAACAAATATAAATCTTTTACATCTCTGATAGGAGATACCGCCGGTTTTTCTATATCAACACAAAAACAATACAAACTCATCAATTCTAATGTATCAAGAACATCTTTCTCTCCAATATACTTTTTCAGCTTTGGTCTTTGAACCACGGCTTTATATTCCCCTATCAATTCTTTGCACACATATTCCATTTTCACAAAGATACAAACATACACTCAAAACTCTACCATCAAAATACAGCAGCTATCTTTTTATATTGTTCAACTTTTCAAGCAAGGAACTATTCTTATGAGCCACTTGTATATTCCACCTTGCTTACACTTAGATTTTGTTAACAACAGTGGAACGATACGAAATGGCTTTTTCCAGAAAACGGCAAATTCAGGCTATTATAGCAATAGAGGCCGGCAGATTGAAGATATCATGTATATTATTGATAAACTTGGACTTACACAATTATATTTAGGTACATATGTACATTATATAAAAAATGGATTTCAGCCTTATTTTAGAGCGTTTTTATGTTTATAAGTGATTGGGGATAAAAAAGATAGAGACTGTTTTCAGAATGGCTAATGAAAACGTACGTTTTAATTAGTCATTTTTTGGGAGTAGTCGGAAGGCTTCGTATCGGAAAGTCGGTTTTTTGTACGCGTTAAGCTATCTAATTGATAAGAAAGAATATAGAAAAGGAAAATTTATTGGGAGAAAGGATTGCAGGTTTAAAAAGTAGTTGTATTTTTGTAGCTGAAAAGTGGCGAAAAAAAACGTACGTTTTCATTAGTCATTATACAGGATTTTGGTTAACTCTTGTAAAACAAGAGGTTTGAGTACATAGAAGAAACAAACAGATATACTATTTATTAATTAAACATTTTAGAATTATGAACAAAAAGTTTTCTACTCTTTTAGCAGGAGTTGCACTGTTTGGGGCAACAAGTGCTTTTGCAGGAAACAATGTTCCCTCTTTAATTGAAGGAACAAATGATGGACTGTATCAATTGAAGACTCCTGGTAACCTCTACTTGGCAGTGAATCCGAAGGGAGAACTGGTTACAGTTGATAATGTTACAGCAGATAACGTTGCAAGCACATTGTGGTGCACAACTGTTACTGTTGAAAATCAAGGAAAAGCTCCTATTTATGACTTCGTAAACAAAGGTGCTGAAGCTTTATTGTCTGTAACAATGGATGATTTCGCTAAAAATGCAATGCAAACAACCAAGAACTCATTTGTTGGAGGTGAAATTGCAGGTTGGGCATTCTCTGGAACATATGCTAATGCTTTGGAAACTAACAGACCGTTGTATTCTTATTTCCAAGAAGACTCTGTTGTCGGCTTAGTTTTAGAGGGCTCTAATGTACGTTTGAAGAAAGCTGGTGGTAAGGCCACTGATATTTCAGGAGCTAATTTTGCCACATTCACTTTGGTAGAAGCTGACGGAATCGCTTTGAATGCAAAGCAAATCAACACTAAATTAGGTATTCAGGATGCAGCTAACGGCGTTAAATTGACATTCAATCCGGATCGCAACAACACATCTTTGGAAAACCCGTTCAGTGATGTCGCTTTCATTGCTAAAGATACTAAGGACGGATCTTTTGTTAATGTAACAAGAAAAGCTGATAACCAGTATCTGCATGTCGATACAGCATATACAAATAAAAACAGCGATAAGTTCTTGGCATTTAATTACAAAAAGACTTTGAGTAAGGATTTAGCTGATCAAGGTAAGTTCTTGTTTACTTATTTCCCGTCTCACGACTCTTTGGTAATCCAAGTTAAGCAGGCAACTCGCTTAAGCGCATCTGTTAAAGATTGGAAGCAAGCGTTAACTACAGCAGGAAACAAAACGATTATCGCAAATAATAAAACTGCTAAAAACTATGTTACAATTCAAGACCTGGTTAAAGCAGATGAAATTCGTATCGTAACTATCGCTGACGTAAAAGAAACAGATATCACTTTAGGCTTCACCGGTTGTGTTCAGGCTGGTACAGACAAGGTTTCTTTGGAAGACGGTCTGTATGTAATCCAGAATGCAGAAACTAACAAATATCTGGCATCTCCGATCCATGTTGATGGTGCAGCTTCAGAATGGGTAACTGTTGATAAAGCAGAACAGAACGTAATGCACATGCCGGCTTACCAGTGGGTTGTTTTGAAGACTAAGACTTCTGAATATTTCTTGTCTACTTCTCCGGTAAATGTTACAAACCGTGAATATCCGTCATTGAAGAACCCGGCTTATAATACAACGGACAAGGTTCTGAAAAACGGTGCTTCTTGGCAGTTGACTCAGGCAGAAGGTTCTAAACTGTATTATTGCAAGGCTTTGTCTTCCGACTCTTTGGTCATCACAAAGATTACAGACAAAAACATTTTGGGTGACAAATATTTAGGATACAAATATTTGACTGATGATGAATTGATGATCACAAACTATGCATTCAACTACTTCAACCCGTACACAATGGACAAATACATCGCACAGGTTGAAGGAGACACAACTTTGAACGCATTGCAGGAAGAAGCTACTTTCTTTGAACTGGTTAAGCAAAATAACAACAAGACTGTAGCTTACGGTTACACAGTAGATGCAACAGTACAGGCAAGAATCGAAGGTCTGGCTCAGCTTGAAAGAGCTACTTATCAGATCAAAGCTGGTAAGAACATGATCGCTGTCGGCAAAGAAAACCGCTATGTCTTGACAGAGAACTTAGCTCCGGCTACATTCTACTTCAAAGAAAACAACGAAACAGAAAAGGGTTGCTACTATGCATTTATCGATGCAGACGATGTAGAGAAAGACACGAAAGGAAATGTTCTTTCTTTCAACAACAAATTAGGTGTTGCAGACCAGAGCTTGAAAGCTTTACTTCAGGAACAGGTTATTGAAGAAGTAAGAACTTCTGCTTTCAGAATCGGTTTGGCTGACCAACCTCTGTATCGTCGTTTCAACCACGTTGAATTGGATGGAGCCGTAGAAGGTAACGAAGATGCTACTAAACTGTTGAAGTTCAAAGAAGCTTATGTCGGCGATTATCTGATGGATGAAACCAACAAGAACTTCATGCGTGAAGATATGGACTATTTAGGCATTGGAGCAAAGAATATTGCCAAAGCAGGTCTGTCATTCAATGTCCGTCCGTTCAATATCGGAAAATCTGCTCAGTATCAGATTAAGCCGCAGTATTTGGTATATGTAAGTGAAACAGAAAACAAAGGAACTGAAGGAAAACCTTGTGACGCAACCAACCACAAGCATATGAATGCCAATGGTGAACCTTGCGGTCCGGAAGATTGTATCCATGCAACTCCTGCCGTTCCTGGTTTCAACCGTTACAAACTGTTGGTAAGCTTCGCTGACTCTGCAGAAGCCAAGGATGTTGTCAAGGGTGAAGAACTGTATCACTTCGGTAAATACCATCGCGTAGGTTTTGTTGATGCCGTTGAACAGGATAGCGTTCTGTATATCTTGGGTGAACATTTCGAAAACGTTGCAACTAAAGACTTGAGCATGGAAGACATTAAGAAAGTTGTCAAAGGCATCAATCTGAAGGTTGCTGTTAAGGAAGACAAGCACCACAACTATACTTGGTCATTCCGTTACATCGATCCGGCCAAGGCTGCTAACGAAGTTGAAGAAGATCGCGCATTCTTGATCGAATCTAACAAAGGTAACAAAGACATCGCTCCGTCAAAAGCAGCATGGTTGAAGAACCAGAACAACTGCTTGGTATTATCTGATCCTGAAGAATCTGAATTCGAAGAAGCAAAGACAGGCGGTGACAACGCTCTTATCTTCAACATCGAAAAGGGTTCTGCTGACGATATGGCTACCGACAACGAAGAGATCGCCACATCTGAAGTAACAGTTATCGCTGGCGAAGGCAACGTAACGATCGCTGGTGCTGCCGGTAAGAAAGTTGTTGTAAGCAACATCTTAGGCCAGGTTGTAGCTAACACGGTTATCACTTCTGACAATGCAACAATCGCTGCTCCGGCAGGTGTAGTAGTTGTAGCTGTAGAAGGTGAAGAAGCTGTTAAAGCTATCATCAAATAATCGAGACTGAACAATACTATCGTAAGGGTGGTTATTAGACCACCCTTATACAAATGACATTTTATAATCAAATAATTCTTCGGTTGCGTACCGTAAAAACGGCAACTAACCTGCGAGAGGCGAACAAGCAACCGGATTTAATATTAATAATACTAAAGTATATTGAAATTAAAGTTCAAGTTGCCTTTCCCCTGCGAAGGACGAAGGCATACAAAAAAACAAGCCCCGGCAGTACGAAAACTGCCGGGGCTTCGTTATTTATTAAAAACAGATGATAATCATCATTTATATTATCCATCTTATAAAAAAATTCATCATGAAAAAAAACAGAAGCTTTCAAAAGAAGCACAAGAAATAGCAGAATTGTACACCCGCCTGGAAATCCTCAAGTCTAAACAGATAGAGGGAGTCAAAACGACACGTTACACGACCGACGCCATCCGCGCCTGCCAAGGACGCATACGCAAACTGCTCCAAAAGGTCGGAGGGATCGAAGAAATACAGATAAAGGTAGACGACGCACGCACACTTGCCGAGTATTTTCAGCGGAATACGCTACCTTCCTGAATTTGAGAAAAACACGGAAAAGGCAGCTGGGCTATTCAAGGCCATGCAGGTCATCTTCAACTTCAGTGTCGTGGTCAAGACGTTGGCCACCTATTATTATTCAAAAGAGAAGAGAGAACGGACAAACAGTTAATTTATTCTAAACGTAAAAGAAAAAGGCAAGGTTAATGATAATACAGCAAAAATGCAGTCCACTAATCAGTTAGGTGTTTAGCTCATAATACTGCATAAGCTGAAAAAGGAGGTTCGATAAAAGTTGCGAAAGACTTCAGTTCCCATATCGTTACTGATATAATAGGAACAAGAAACGGTACAACAGGTTATATTTCAGTAATTTGCACAATTTTTTCATACTTGGAGACAACTCGCTTGATATTAACTTTGTAACAATCAAAAAAGTATGAAAACGAGTATGAGCAGATCGACTTTCAAAATCCTCTTCTACGTGAAGAAGGGCAGCGAGAGAGCCAACGGCTATCTCCCCCTGATGTGCCGTCTTACGGTGGACGGCGAAATCAAGCAGTTCAGCTGCAAGCTGGACGTACCCCCGAAACTTTGGGACGTGAAAACGGCACGTGCCACCGGCAAGAGCGTCGAGGCACAGAAAATCAATGCGGCGGTTGACCGGATACGTGTGGACGTGAACCGTCGTTACCAGGAACTGATGCAGTCCGACGGCTATGTCACTGCTGCCAGGCTGAGGGATGTCTACCTCGGACTGGGCGTGAAACGGGAGACTTTGCTGAAACTCTTCGAACAGCACAACGAGGAGTTCATCAAGAAGGTGGGACACAGCCGCGTGCAGGGAACATACAACCGCTACCGTACCATATACAGGCACCTTTGCGAGTTCGTCCCGAAAGTATACCGCCGTGACGACATCCCCCTGAAGGAACTCAACCTGACCTTCATCAACAACTTCGAGTATTTTCTGCGTACGGAGAAGAAATGCCGCACCAATACCGTATGGGGTTACATGATCGGGCTCAAGCACGTCATCTCCATCGCCCGCAACAGCGG